>Ga0209172_10000100_pt1 | contig 254507 bp, 241 predicted proteins | sample LarsenN4metaG_FD_184113 | JGI IMG/M metagenome (GOLD analysis project Ga0209172, IMG submission 184113) | Hot spring sediment bacterial and archeal communities from British Columbia, Canada, to study Microbial Dark Matter (Phase II) - Larsen... ...
GCCAGTCGAGCTTCGTGTAGATCTGGGTGGTCGCGATGCTCGCGTGGCCGAGCAGTTCCTGCACCGCGCGCAGATCGCCGCTGGACTGCAGCACGTGCGAGGCCATCGAGTGCCGCAGCACGTGCGGATGAACGTGAACGCCGAGGCCGAGCCGGCGCGCGAGCAGGGCGAGCCGCTGCTGCACGCTGCGCGGCGCGATGCGGCCGCCGCGCGCGGAGACGAACAGCGCGCGCTCGTCGGCGCGCGGCAGCGTTGCGCGCGCCGCCAGCCACGCGCGCAACGCCTGGGCCGCCGCGGCGCCGACGGGCACCGCGCGCGTCTTGCCGCCCTTGCCGGTGACGGTGACTTCGTTCGCTTCGAGGTCGATCCAGCTCGTCGACGCGGGGCGGCGCCCTTCGGCCGGGAAGTGCCGCCAGTCGACGCTCACCAGTTCGGCGAGCCGCAGCCCGCTCGAGTACAGCAGCTCGACCATCGCGCGGTCGCGCAACGCGAGCGCCGAGCCGTCGGTTTCGTGCGCTGCGAGTTGAACGGCCTGGTCGGGGGCCAGCGCCTTCGGCAGTCGCCGCGCGCGCTTTGGCGCGCGGATGCCGACCGCCGGATTCGCCTCGACTGTGCCCTGACCACCCAGCCATCGATAGAAGCTTCGCCACGCCGAGAGCGTGCGCGCGAGCGACGCTGCGCCCAGTCCGGCGCCGTGCAGCTTCGCGACGAAGCGGCGCAAGTCCGCGCCGGCGAGCCGCTCCACCGGTGTCGCGCCGGCCAGTTCGGCGAGCTTGGCCAGGTCGCGCCGGTACGCGTCGACAGTCAGCGCGGACAGCCGGCGCTGCGAGGCGATGTGCTCGAGGTACTCCGCCGCCGCCGGCGGCAGTGCGGGTTCGGTGGCCGCACTCATCCCCTGCGCAGTCGAGCGAGCGCCGCGCTCGCGAGTTCGGCGATCCGCGCCAGGAAGGCCGTCCCCATCGTGATCTGGAAGCGGTCCTTGTCGGGCGAGCCGAGCACGAGCAGTCCGAAGGCGTCGGGACTGGCGCCGATGCGCAGCGGCAGCATCGCGAGGCTGTGCACGGCGCCCTCGTCGGCCGCCATCCAGCGCGCCGCCTCGAAGCCGACGTTCGAGCCGCAGAACGGCGCCTGCATGCTGGAGGCGAGCCGCTTGACGTCGTCGCTGACCGCTTCGGCGCAGGCGATCCCCGCGTACGCGGGCTGCACGTCCCAGACGCGGACCGCGCCGAACGGCACCGCGAACAGACGCTTCAACTCCTCGACCGCCGTCGACGGCAGTTGCACCGGATCGGTCTGCAGCAGCAGCGCGCGCGCCCATCGAACGACTTTGTCGGCGATGACGTCGTTTTCCTCGCCATGGCGCAGCATCTCGGCGATGCGCGCCTCGAGTGCGCGGATGCGGTCGCGCAGCAGCAGCGACTGGCGCTCGACCAGCGAGATCGCCTGCCCGTTCTGCGGATGCGGGATATTGATGACGCCGAGCAGTTCCGGATGCTGTTCGAAGAAGTCCGGGTGTTCGGCCAGGTAGCGCGCGACGTCGTCGACTTTCAAATCTCGATCTCCCCTTCGAAAACCTTCACCGCCGGACCCGTCAGCCAAACCGGGTGCCGCGCGCCATCGTCCGCGCCGTCCCAAGCCACGCGCAACCGCCCTCCGCGCACCTGCACTGTGACCGGGGAGTCGAGAAGGCCGCGCTGAATTCCGGCGACCGCGGCGGCGCACGCACCGGTCCCGCAGGCAAGCGTCTCGCCGGCGCCGCGCTCCCAAACGCGCAGGCGGATCGTGTGCCGGTCGACGATCTGCATGTAGCCCGCATTGACGCGCTTCGGAAACCGCGGGTGATGTTCGATGACCGGGCCGTCGCGCGCGACCGGGGCGTCATCGACGTCGTCGACGATCTGCACCGCGTGCGGATTGCCCATCGACAGGACGGAAAACCACAGCTCCCGCCCGTGCACGACGAGCGGCCAGAGCTGCGCCCGGTGTTCGGCACGCGCGACCAGGCCGTTCGCTTCGAACGGCACGCGCGGCGGATCGAAGATCGGCGGACCCATGTCGACGGTCACTTCGCCGTCGTCCTCCAGCCGCGGCTCGATGACGCCGCTCTTCGTCGCCACGCGGATCGCGCGCTTGGTCGTCAGGCCCTGATCGTGGACGAATTTCACGAAACAGCGAGCGCCGTTGCCGCACTGCTCGACCTCGCCGCCGTCGGCGTTGAAGATCCGGTAGCCGAAGTCCACACCCGGCAGCGGAGGCGGCTCGACCACGAGGATCTGGTCGGCGCCGATGCCGAAGCGGCGGTCCGCCAGCGTGCGCACGAGCGCGGGCGACAGCTCGATGCGCTGCGCGATGCCGTTGAGCATCACGAAGTCGTTGCCGGCGCCCTGCATCTTGGTGAACCGCAGTCTCATGCGGCGAATTATCGCCCAGCGGTCGCGCGAGCCACTGTGCTCGTGTAGGGACGCGGCGCGCGTTACCGCGTGTTACGAACCCGACGGAAGACGGCACCGCCGCCGCGTGTTCTGCGCGTGCTCGCCCATCCTCGACCACGCATCACCGTCCAGGGAGGTCCCATGCGCGTAATCGCAAACACCCTGACCGCATCGCATGTTTCGGGCACTCGCAAGCGCTTCCGCGCACTCGCCGTGACCGCAGCGCTCGCCACCGCGTTTACCGCGTGCGGCGGGGGCGGCTACGGCGGCAGCGCCAGCACGATGAGCCTCGCGCCGACGATCACGACACAGCCAGCGAACGTCACGGTGGCAGCCGGACAGCCGGCGACTTTTTCCGTCGTCGCGTCGAGCGCATATGCGATCACTTATCAATGGTTGCGCGACGGCGCGACGATCAATGGGGCGACCGCGGCAACCTACACGCTCGCGGCCGCGACAGCCAGCGACAACGGCGCCCGGTTCAGCGTCGTCGTCTCCAACGCATACGGCTCGGTGACCAGCAATGCAGCGACGCTGACGGTGCAGTGACGATCGGCCGCGGTCCGGGCGAGCCCGCGGCGCGACGAACTGCGCGAATGCATCAGTACAACGAACGCGCGCCGGCAGGCCGCGTCTTGAAGCGCTTGTGCGTCCACAAATACTGGTCCGGCAGACGCCGCACCCAGCGTTCGATCTCGGCGTTCATCCACGCGGTGTCGGCGACCACGTCGCCGCTCGGATAGTCGCGCCACGGCGGCTCCAGATGCAGTACATAGCCGTCGGACGTCATTTCGGTGACGCACATGACGACTTTCGCGTTCGTCATCCTGGCCAGCCGCGCGACCATCGGCAGCGTCGCGGCGTCGACGCCGAAGAACGGCGCGAACACGCCGTTGCGCTCGCCCGGGTCCTGGTCGGGCAGGTAATAGAAGGGCAGACCTTCCTTCAGCGCGCGCACCGCGCCGCGCAGGTCGAAGCCCTCGCGCGCGATCAGCAGCGGTTCGTTGAAGCGATTGCGGATCGCGAGCAGCCAGCGGTCCCACTCGGCGTTTCGGTTGCGCGCGTAAATCGACACGCCGCGCACCAGGGTGTTGATGCGCACGCCGCCCGCGTCGAGCCCAGCGAAGTGCGGCGCGACCAGGATCAACGGACGGTTCGCGGGATCGGTCAGGTGTTCCGCGCCTTCGACGCGAACGAAGCGCTCGATCTCGTCGCGCGAGGCGCGCGCGAGCACGCCGTGGTCGACGAAGGCGCGCGCAAAATTGCGCAGCGTGCGACGGCCGATCGCTGCGCGCTCCGCCGCCGGCTTGTCGGGAAAGCACTGCGCGAGGTTGACGAGCGCGATCCGCCGGCGCGGCCAGACGAGCCACCACAGCAGGTCGCCCAGGAAATTGCCAAGCCGCGTGCGCGCCCGCGGCGACCAGCTCGCGGTCCACTCCATCAGCGCAACCAGCGCTCGCGCGGCGATCCGCTTCATGCGGGGATCGCGGGCGCCGGCGCCCCGGCCGGCACCTTGTAGCGGTTGTATCCCCACAGGTACTGCGCGGGACACGCGCGGATCAATCGCTCGAGCGCGCCGTTGAGCACCGCCGCGTCGTGCTCTGCGTCGCCAGTCAGCGCTTCGGCGAGCGGCGCCAGGTGGATGCGGTAGCCGCGCCCGCGCGGCAGCCGCTCGCCGTAGACCAGCACGACGATTGCGCTATGCGCCACGGCGAGCCGCGCCGGAAGCGTCATCGTGTATGCAGGGCGCCCGAAAAACGGCGCCCACACGCCCTCGCCGTGCGACGGTACCTGATCGGGCAGGATCCCGGCCGCCTGTCCGGACTTCATCGCTCGCATCAGCAGGCGCACGCCGCGCATGTCGGCCGGCGCGAGTGTCAAGCCCGGCACCGTGCGGCCGCGCTCCATCAGCGGGCGCAGTGCGGACTTGTGCGGAACGCGATACAGCACCGTCAAGGCACGCGTGCGCGGATCCGCGTGCAGCGCATAGGTCTTGGCGACGATTTCGAAGCAGCCCAGATGCGGCGTCAGAAACAGCGCGGGCCGCCCTTCGACCTGAACGGCCTTCAGCCTTTCGAGCTCGGCCGTGTCGACCTTGGCGAGCAGATCGCGCGGCGGGCGCATCCAGACCCAGGCGCTTTCGAGCGCCTGCTTGCCCGCCTCGGCGATGGCCGCGCGGCGCGTCGCGGCGTCGTCGAGTCCGGCCTGCGCGAGGTTCGCACGCAATCGTTCCCGGTACGTCGGCGAGAGCGCGTACGCGAGCCAGCCGGCAGCCGCGCCAACCGCGTGCACGGCCGCAAGCGGAAGGCGGGCGATCAGTTTGAAGAGCAGCGTGAGCAACAGCGTCGATATCGCAATGAAAGGCGCGCCGCGACCGGCGCCCGGAAGCGGCGCGGGTTTGACCCCTCTGTGCCGCATCCTTAGAATCCGGCACTCGCCGATTTATGACCAATTGCGGGGCGAGCCGCGCGCTGCGCATTGTCGCATCGCACCGTGCCCGATTCGAAGTCCGCGGGCCCGGCAAATACCGCTAAAGCGTCGCCGCTCACGTCGAGGGCAACGCGGTCAGGACCTTCGAACTGGAGTGGCACGTGGCCAACGATTTCCTTTTCACCTCCGAATCCGTCTCCGAAGGCCATCCCGACAAGGTGGCCGATCAAATCTCCGACGCGATCCTCGATGCGATCCTCGAAAAGGATCGCACCTCCCGCGTCGCCGCCGAGACGCTCGTGACGACCGGGCTCGTCGTGCTTGCCGGCGAGATCACGACCAACGCGGTCGTCGACTACCCGACGATCGCGCGCCACGTGATCAAGCGGATCGGCTACGACAACACCGAGTACGGCATCGACTACAAGGGCTGCGCGGTCATGGTCTGCTACGACAAGCAGAGCCCCGACATCGCGCAGGGCGTCGACGAGGGCAAAGGCCTGGACCTCGATCAGGGCGCGGGCGACCAGGGGTTGATGTTCGGCTACGCGTGCGACGAGACGCCGGAGCTGATGCCGGCGCCGATCTACTACGCGCACCGGCTGGTCGAGCGCCAGGCCGACGTGCGCCGCGACGGGCGGCTGCCATGGCTGCGGCCGGATGCGAAGAGCCAGATCACGATGCGCTACGTCGACGGCAAGCCGCACTCGGTCGACACCGTCGTGTTGTCGACGCAGCACGACCCCGATGTCTCGTACGAAGCGCTGAAGGAAGCGGTCATCGAGACGATCGTCAAACCGGTGTTGCCGAAGGAGTGGTTGAAGGACACCAAGTACCTGATCAATCCGACCGGCCGCTTCGTGATCGGCGGACCGCACGGCGACTGCGGGCTGACCGGCCGCAAGATCATCGTCGACACGTACGGCGGCGCGTGCCCGCACGGCGGCGGCGCGTTCTCCGGTAAGGATCCGTCGAAGGTCGACCGCTCGGCCGCGTACGCGGCGCGCTACGTCGCCAAGAATGTGGTCGCCGCGGGGCTCGCCCGCCAGTGCCAGGTGCAGGTCAGCTACGCGATCGGCTACTCGAAGCCGATCAATATCACCGTCTACACCGAAGGCACGGGCAGGATTCCCGACGACAAGATCGCCAAGCTGGTGACCGAGCACTTCGACCTGCGCCCCAAGGGCATCGTGCAGATGCTCGACCTGCTACGGCCGATCTACGAGAAGACCGCTGCGTACGGTCACTTCGGCCGCGACGAACCCGAGTTCACTTGGGAAAAGACGGATCGCGCTGCGGCCTTGGCGGACGCCGCTGGCGTGAAACGCCAAGCCGCCTAAGCGGCGATCGCGCCGATTGCGGCGCGCTTGACGACGAGCGGGCACGCGCGGCGCGCATCCGCCGCAAGCCAGACCCGCAGCGATCGCGATTCAACGAGGCGCGGATCGGCCGCGCGTCAGTCGATCGACGTGCGCGGCGCCGAGAGCAGGCGGAACGCGAAGCGGATCGCGTGCGCGCCTAGCACCGCGGCGACCGCGGCCGGCAGCCAGCCGAGCGCCAGCGTCAAAGCCACGCCGAAGGCGGGTACGCAGGCCGCGTAGACGGCGATGAATATGAGCATCGACGCGACCGCACCAGCCGTCTCCCCGGCATCCCGCTGCCCCAACGGTGCCATGTCTTCCTCCCGGCGGCGCCCGTCTCGACCGACACTGCGGCTCCACATGCTGTGCGCGGGGGCGCTCGTTAGTGCGCGATCGTGACGGGACGATGACGACAAGCCAATCCCACAGGGCGGCGATGGGGGCTCACCGCAAACGGGGGTGCCGTCCCACCCGTCGGTTATGATTCAGCCCCCTTCGAGGAGCGTTGCAACGGGGCGGCACCCGCCGCGCCCCGCCAGGCTCGAGGACGCCGCCCGGCACGCGAGGCGGCGCGTGTAAACGGCGCTCGCAAACTTCTTTTTCGGAAGGAGGGCGCGAGATGAGCGCCGTACTCAAATCCCAGGCTTCAGCGAAGAACGACTTTGTCGTCGCCGACCTTGCGCTCGCCGATTGGGGCCGCAAGGAAATCCGCATCGCCGAGACCGAGATGCCGGGCTTGATGGCGATCCGCGAGGAATTCGCCGCACGCCAGCCGCTGCGCGGCGCGCGCATCACCGGCTCGCTGCACATGACGATCCAGACCGCGGTGCTGATCGAGACGCTGCAGGCGCTGGGCGCGCAGGTGCGCTGGGCGAGCTGCAATATCTTCTCGACGCAGGACCACGCTGCGGCCGCGATCGCGGTCAAGGGCACGCCCGTGTTCGCAGTCAAGGGCGAGTCGCTCGCCGAGTACTGGGACTACACGCACCGTATCTTCGAGTGGCCCGACGGCGGCTACAGCAACATGATCCTCGACGACGGCGGCGACGCGACGCTGTTGCTGCACCTGGGCGCGAAAGCCGAGAAGGATCCCTCGGTCGTCGCCAATCCGACCAGCGAGGAAGAGACCCACCTGTTCGCCTCGATCAAGGCGAAGCTCGCGCAGGACCCGAGTTGGTATTCGACGCGGCTCGCGCACATCAAGGGCGTCACGGAGGAGACGACGACCGGCGTGAAGCGCCTGTACCAGATGGCCAAGGAAGGGCGGCTCGCGTTCCCGGCGATCAACGTCAACGACTCGGTCACCAAGAGCAAGTTCGACAACCTGTACGGCTGCCGCGAGTCGCTGGTCGACGGCATCAAGCGCGCCACCGACGTGATGATCGCCGGCAAGATCGCGGTGGTTTGCGGATACGGCGACGTCGGCAAGGGATCGGCGCAGGCGCTGCGCGCGCTGTCGGCGCAGGTGTGGGTGACCGAGATCGATCCGATCTGCGCGCTGCAGGCGGCGATGGAGGGCTACCGCGTCGTGACGATGGATTACGCGGCGGACAAGGCGGACATCTTCGTCACCGCGACCGGCAACTTCCACGTGATCACCCACGATCACATGCGCAAGATGAAGGACCAGGCGATCGTCTGCAACATCGGCCACTTCGACAACGAGATCGACGTCGCTTCGCTCGCGCAGTACCAGTGGGAGGAGATCAAGCCGCAGGTCGACCATGTGATCTTCCCCGACGGCAAGCGCATCATCCTGCTCGCCAAGGGCCGGCTCGTGAACCTCGGCTGCGCGACCGGGCATCCGAGCTACGTGATGTCCAGCTCGTTCGCCAACCAGGTGATCGCGCAGATCGAATTGTTCACGAACACCGCCAAGTATCCGATCGGCGTCTATACGCTGCCCAAGCACCTCGACGAGAAGGTCGCGCGTCTGCAATTGAAGAAGCTCGGCGCGCAGCTCACCGAACTCACCGACGAGCAGGCGCGCTACATCGGCGTCAGTAAGAACGGACCCTACAAGCCCGACCACTATCGCTACTGAGGCGGCGGGCGTCGGCGGCGGGCGCGCGGACCGCGGCGCTTTCGCCCGACGGGAGTAACACATGCGAATCCTGGTGATGGGTGCCGGCGGGGTCGGCGGCTATTTCGGAGCGCTGTACGCGCGCGCCGGGCACGAGGTGACCTTCGTCGCGCGCGGCGCGCATCTGGCGGCGCTGCGCACGGCCGGACTGACGATCGAAAGCGGCGCGACCCCGTTGCGCCTGTCTTCCGTGCGCGCGACCGACGATCCGGCCTCCGCCGGCGCGGTCGACGTCGTGATGTTCTGCACCAAGCTGTGGGACGTCGAGGCCGCGGGCAAGCAGATCGCGCCGGTCGTCGCGCGGGGCGGCATCGTGATCCCGTTCCAGAACGGTGTGGAAAGTCACGCGATCCTGCAACGGCTGATCGGCGTCGATCGCGTGGCCGGCGGCGTGGCGCAGATCGCGGCCACCATCAAGGCGCCGGGTGTGATCGCGCACACGGGCACGATGGCGCGGCTGCAGGTCGGCGCGTTCACACCGGCGCTCGCAGAGCCGGTGCGCGCGTTCGCCGCGGCAGGCCAGGCGGCCGGCATCCAGATCGAAGCGGTCGACGACATCGAGAAAGCGCTGTGGCAGAAGTTCGCGATGCTCGCCGCGCTGTCGGGCACCACGTGCCTCGCGCGCCAGCCGGTCGGCGTGGTCCGGTCCGACCCCGACCTGCGCGCGGCGTTCGCCGCCGCGGTGCGCGAAGCGAGCGCGGTGGCGCAGGCCAAAGGCATCGTCCTCGGTGCCGATTTCGTCGAGCGCCAGCTCGGTTTTCTCGACGGACTTCCGGCCGAGATGCGCTCGTCGATGCTGAACGACCTCGGCGCCGGCAACCGGCTCGAGGCGCCGTGGCTGTCGGGCGCGGTCGCGCGCATGGCGCGGGAACTGAATCTCGCCGCACCCGTCAGCAGCACGATCTATGCGGCGCTGAAACCCTACCTGACCGGCGCGGCAGCGCGATGAAAGAAGCCCCGATGCGCATCCTCCTCGTCTGGATCCTGAACGCCATTGCGCTCTGGCTCGTCACGCTGATCCTGCCGGGCGTACAGATCCAGGACCCGGTGCACGCATTCGTCGCCGCGGTGGTGCTCGGACTGGTCAATGCGCTGATCAAGCCGGTGCTGGTGATCCTCACGCTGCCGGTGACGATCGTGACGCTCGGGCTGTTCCTGTTCGTGCTGAACGGACTGCTGTTCTGGGGCGTGGCCGCGCTACTGCCGGGGTTCCATGTCGCCGGCTTCTGGTGGGGCGTGGCCGGCGCGATCCTGTTCAGCCTGTTCTCGTGGGCGTTTTCGGCGCTGCTGCCCAGGCGGGCGAACGGCGCGTGATGGTCCGGCACCCGAACCTGCGGCGATGACCCGGCGCACATTCAGTTTCGAGTTCTTTCCGCCGAAGACGCCCGAGGGCGCCGAAAAGCTGCGCGCCGTGCGCGCGCGGCTCGCGGCGGTCGATCCGGCGTTCTTCTCGGTCACCTTCGGTGCCGGCGGTTCGACCCGCGAAGGCACGCTGGCCACGGTGCTGGAGATCCACGCCGAGGGCCGCCCGGTCGCGCCGCACATCTCGTGCATCGGCTCGACGCGCGCATCGGTGCGCGATCTGCTGCGGAAGTATCGCGACGTCGGCATCCGGCGGATCGTCGCGCTGCGCGGCGACCTTCCTTCGGGCGCGGCGGGCGGCGCGGGCGACTTCAGCTACGCGAACGAACTGGTCGAGTTCATCCGCGCCGAAACCGGAGACTGGTTCCACATCGAAGTCGCCGCGTACCCCGAGTACCACCCGCAAGCGCGCTCGCCGGCCGACGATCTCTCCAACTTCGTGCGCAAGGTGCGCGCCGGCGCCGATTCGGCGATCACGCAGTACTTCTACAACGCGGATGCGTACTTCCGCTTCGTCGACGACGTCGCCGCGCTCGGCTGCACCGTGCCGATCGTGCCGGGCATCATGCCGATCACCAACTATGCGCAGCTCGCGCGCTTCTCCGATGCGTGCGGCGCGGAGATCCCGCGCTGGATCCGCAAACGGCTCGAGAGCTTCGGCGACGATCGCGAGTCGATCCGCGCCTTCGGTCTGGACGTCGTCGCCGATCTGTGCGAGCGGCTTCTCGCGGCCGACGTGCCCGGTCTGCACTTCTACACGATGAACCAGGCCGAGCCCACGCTGGCGATCTGGCAGCGGCTCGGGCTGCCGGGCGGCTGAGCCACCGCTGCCGGAATCAGATCAGGCACGCGAGCGCGCCGCCCCGCGCGCTCGCGTCCGGGTTCGCGGCCACCGCCGCACCGGCAGAGGATCGTGCCACGCCGTGCGCCGCGCCGGCGCCGATGTCGAGCACCGCGCCGCCGAGCACCACCGCGGCGGCGAGCCCGAGCAGCCACATCCACATCGAATCGAGTTCCCACGCTTTCACGGCAACCTCCCGCGTTCGATCGGTCAACCACCCGGCGATCGCCGGGGCCGAATCAGCCGGCCTGCGTGCCCGCCAGCTGCAGCCGCGTCCGCCAGCACCGCACGCTGCGCCCGACTGCATAGGCAGCGTCGATCAGGCGGCGCCACCAATGCGGCGCGCGCGACGCGCGCTCGACGATCTCGACGCGCGCAGGCGCGAGGCTTTCGAGCAGCGCCGCGCCGCGCGCGCGCAGCGCGACTTCGTCGCCGCTACCGGCGATCGCGTCATGCGGCACGCCTTCCTCGGTCAGCCAGACGCTGCCGTAAAGCACGCGCACCCGCGCGCCGGGATGCGACTCGAACATCAGCATCTGCTCGTACCCGAGGTCGATCGTCCGCAAGGTCGTCGGTTCCCAGTTCATCGGCTTCTCCCATTCGTTCCGCGCATGAGTTCGTCGGCGCGTTCGAATTCAATGCCCTTTGCAGCCGAACCACAAACGAAAAGATCGCAGTTGATGAATGCAGGAACCGCATGTATGGTCGCGGACGTTCGATCCCGACCTGCGCCGCACCGCGATGCGAGCCAAGCCTGCCGGCGCACGACGCGCCGCACGACCGATCGCGCTGGCGGCGCTGCGCGGCTTCGAGAGCGCGGCACGCCATCTTTCGTTCACGGTGGCGGCGACCGAACTGAACCTGACGCAGTCGTCGATCAGCCGCCAGATCGCGTCGCTCGAGCGGCAGGTCGGAAAACCGCTGTTCGTGCGGCGTACGCGTGCGCTCGAGCTGACCGCAGCGGGCGAGCGGCTTTACGCGGCCGTTCGCCAGAGCCTCGGCGCCGTCGATCGTTGCGTCGATGAGATTCGCGGCGCGAGCGGCCCGCCGCGCGTGACGGTGGCCACGTATGCCTCGTTCGCGTCGCTGTGGCTGGTGCCCCGGCTCGCGGCGTTCCAGAAATCACACCCGGAAATCGAGATCCGCATCGATGCGGCCGACCGGCTCGTCGATCTCGAAGCGGAGGAGATCGACCTCGCGATCCGCTGGCTGCGGCCCGGTACGAGCGTCGATCCGAATGCGCTGCTGCTCGGTGAAGAAGAGGTCGCTCCGGCGCTGAGCCCGCGGCTCGTCGAGTCCTCAGGCGTCGTGCTGAACGCGCCGGCCGACCTGATGCGGCTGCCGCTGCTCGAGATGGACGACAGCGTGCCGAGTTCGTCGTACAGCAGTTGGGCGCGCTGGGCCGAGTTCGCGAAAGCCGGCCCGGTGCGGCCGCGCGCGGGCCGGCTGTACTTCACGTACGTCGACCAGGCGGTACAGGCCGCCGTTCGCGGCCAGGGCGTGGCGATCGTCCGCACGCCGTTTCTCGACGATCTGGTGGCCGGCGGCGATCTGGTGCTGCCGTTTCCGAAGCTGCGCATGCGCTCGGGGTACCGCTACTTCCTGATCGCCAATCCGCGCCGCCAGCACTTGCCGCACGTCGAGACCTTCCGCGCGTGGATCGTCGACGAGTTCAAGCGCGGGCCACACCGCCTCACGTAAACGGGTCGCCCAATCCGAGCTAGAGCACTTCCGACTCGGTGATGGCCAGGTCGAGCCGCACGTCGTGCGGCTGCGGGTCGATCGACGCGATGCGGCCGCAGTCGAAGCTCACCCCGACCAGCACCGGGCGCACCGCAAAAGCCGCCGCAGTGCGGTCGTAGAAGCCTCCGCCGTAGCCGAGCCGGTAACGCCGGTCGTCGATCCCCACGCACGGAATCAGCAGCAGTTGCGGAACGACGCGCTCGATCGTCGCGGGTACGGGGATGCCGTAGGCGCCCGGCTGCATTGGCGTGCGCGGCGTCCATGCCGCGAACTCGAGCACCTCGCCCGCCACGACGGGCAGCGCGGCGACCCGCCCTGCGCCTTGCTCCAGCCACTCGCGGATCACCGGCGTCAGATCGGGTTCGCCGCGCACCGGCCAGTAAAACCCGAGCCGCGTGACCGGCATCGTGCGCAGCCAGCGGCCGACACGCGCCGCCAGCGCTCGCTCGCGCACGTCCCGGTCGGCGAGCGCCGCACGCGCAGCGAGTAAACGTGCGCGCAGCTCGGCGCGTTCGGCGTCAGGCTGCGTTGTCGATCGATTCGTTCCCATCGCGTCGGTACGGTCCGGCCGCAGAATACGGGGATTGCGAAACGAAGGCCCATGAATATTCGGCGTTCGCCGCGCAAGCCGCGCGTGCAGAATCTTGTCCGATCCGTCCTTCAACGCAAGGCTTGCCGCACCTTCCGGCGTACTGCTAGTCTGGCTCCGATGTCGTTGCGCTTCACCGTCTCATGCATCGCCGCGCTGGTGATCGCCGCGCCGCCGGCCGTCGCGAACCGGACCACGCTGTCGGCCGATGACGCGTTTCTCGCCGCGCGCGAGGCCGCGCGGGTCGGCGACGAGGAACGGCTCGCTGCGCTGGCGGCCGTGCTCGAAGATCATCCGCTCGCCTCGTACGTCGAGTTCTGGCGCCTGCAGGCACGGCTGCGCAGCGATGCACCGGAGCACGTCGACGCGGCCGTCGCGCGGTTCCTCGAACGCCACGCCGGCACCTACATCGCGGACCGGATGCGGCTCGAGTGGCTGCTCGCGCTCGGCGCCCGCGGCGACTTGGCGACCTTCTGGCGCGAACTGCCTCAGCTCGTGTGGAGCGACGACGGCCAGCTTCGCTGCTATGCGATGCTCGCGCGCTACACGCGCAACGAGGGCCGCCGCATCGGCGAGCTGGCGCGCGAAGCGCGCCGCTTGCTGGCCGCGAGCCGCGAATCGGGCGGCGACGGCTGCATGGCGTTGACCGAAGCGCTGCTCGCGTCCGGACACGTGTCGCCGTGGGAGCGCTTGCGCGCGCTCGTCGAGCAGAACCAGATCGCCACCGCCAAGCGGCTCGCCGCGTCGATCCCGAAGATCGACGCGGCACAGCTCGCGCAGGCCATCGACCGCCCGGCCGCTTGGCTGGCCGCGCACGGGCGACGCCTGACCGAGGCGCAACGCGAGCTCGCGATCATCGCGATCGCTCGGCTCGCGCGCGACGAACCGGCACAGGCGGCGCGCTATGCGGACGCGCTGAACCTGCACTTCTCCCCCGAGCAGCGCGGCATCGTATGGGGACGCATCGGCCACATGGCCGCGCTGAAGCTCGCGCCCGAGGCGGTCGACTGGTACCGCCGGGGCGGCGAACAGGTCGGCGCCGGCGACGACGTCGCGCGCGCCGACGAAGTCCTCGAGTGGCAGGTGCGCGCCGCGCTGCGCGCCCCGGGCGGACCCGACTGGGAGATGGTCCGCGGCGCAATCGAGCGCATGCCGGCCGAACTGAAGCGCGAGCCCGCATGGGTGTATTGGTACGGGCGCGCGCTCGCAGCTGCCGGCCGCGACGGCGAGGCGCAGGCGCAGTTCCGGTCGATCGCGCATCGCTTCAATTTCTACGGCAAGCTCGCCGCCGAAGAACTGGGCTTGCCGATCGCGCTGCCGCCGCGCGCGACGCCACCGACCGAGCAGCAGGTCGCCGGCTTTGCGGTCAACGCGGGCTTCGACCGGGCGCTGAAGTTCTACGAACTCGGGCTGCGCGTCGAAGGCAACCGCGAATGGTCGTGGCAGCTGCGCGGCTTCGACGATCGCAAGCTGCTCGCCGCCGCCGAGTACGCGCGCAGCCGCGGCGTGTACGACCGCATGATCGCGACCTCCGAAAGAACGCGCGAGGAGCACGACTTCGCGCAGCGCTTTCCCGCGCCGCACCGCGAGACGCTGGCGCACTACGCGCAGACGGCGGGGCTCGACGAGACGTGGGTGTACGGGCTGATCCGGCAGGAGTCGCGCTTCATCCAGGACGCGCGCTCGTCGGCGGGCGCCCAGGGACTGATGCAGATCATGCCGGCGACGGCCCGCTACGTCGCGCGCCGCCTCGGCGTGTCCGACCACCGCGTCGCGCGGCTCACGGATCTGGACGTGAACCTGCAGCTCGGCACCCGCTATCTCAGGATGGTGTTCGACGACCTCGACGGTCATCCCGCGCTGGCGTCGGCCGCGTACAACGCCGGACCAAGCCGTGCGCGCGCGTGGCGCGCCGCGCTGGCGGGGCCGGTCGAAGGCGCGATCTTCATCGAGACGATCCCGTTCAACGAAACGCGCGACTACGTCAAGCGCGTGATGTCGAACACCGTCTACTACGCGGCGCTGTTCGACAACCAGGCGCAGTCGCTCAAAGCGCGGCTCGGCGTGGTCTCTCCCAAGCCCGCAGGCACGACCGCGCTGCCCTGATGCGATCGGCGCGCGGCGGGCGCTCCAACCGAGCGCGCGCGCCGCGGCACGTGCGCGACCGCGGCCTAGAATGCGCCCAAATCCGCAATTCGCGATCCGGGCATGCGCCACGTCAACGTCGTTGTCATCGGAGCCTCGGGCTTCGTCGGCCGGTACCTCGTCAACAGACTCGTCGCGCGCGGCTGTCGCGTGCTGGCACCAACGCGCCGGCGCGAGCGCGCCAAGCACCTGATCACGCTGCCAACGTGCGATGTCGTCGAAGCCGACGTGCACGACGACGCCACGCTCGAGCGCCTGATCCGAGGGCAGGACGCGGTGATCAACCTGGTCGGCATCCTGCACGGCACGCAGCGGCAGTTCACGCAGGCGCACGTCGAGCTGCCGCGCCGGATCGTCGCCGCCTGCGGCAAGCTCGGCGTGCACCGCTATCTGCACATGAGCGCGCTGGGCGCCGATCCGAACGGCCCGTCGATGTATCAGCGCAGCAAGGGCGAGGGCGAGGCGGTGGTGCGCGCCAGCGCGCTCGACTGGACGATTTTTCAGCCGTCGGTGATCTTCGGCGCCGAGGACAACTTCCTGAACCTGTTCGCGCGGCTCGCGCGCTGGCTGCCGGTGCTGCCGATTGGCGGCGCCGACGTTCGCTTCCAGCCGGTCTGGGTCGGCGACGTCGCCGCCGCGTTCGCCAACGCGCTCGACAACCCGGCGACCTATCGCAAGACCTACGAGCTGGCCGGACCGAAGGTCTACACGCTGCGCGAACTGGTGAGCTACGCGGCTGCGGCATGCGGCCATCGCCGTCCGGTGATCGCGCTGCCCGATCCGATCGCGCGGCTGCAGGCCTGGCTGATGGAGCACGCGCCCGGCGAGCCGCTGCTTTCGCGCGACAACCTCGACTCGATGAAGCGCGACAACATCGCCTCGCAGCAGCCGTATCGGCCTGCGCCCGAACTCGGCATCAACCCCACGCCGCTCGAGGCCGAGGCGTCGATCTATCTCGCCGGGATGCATCCGCGCACGCGCTTCGGCGGATTCCGCGCGCGCGCAAGGAGGTAGATCGTCGCCATGGCGCTGACCCTGATCGTCGGCAACAAGAACTACTCGTCCTGGTCGCTGCGCGCGTGGCTGGCGATGAAGGTCGCCGGCATCGCGTTCGACGAGATCCGCATCGCGCTCGACCAGCCCGACACGAAGGCGAACATCCTGAAACACTCGCCGAGCGGGCGCGTGCCGTGTCTGATCGACGGCGACCTCACCGTGTGGGATTCGCTGGCGATCTGCGAATACGTCAACGAGACGCAGGCGTGCGGCCGCATGTGGCCCGCGCGCGTCGCCAGCCGAGCGCAGGCGCGTTCGGTCGCTGCCGAGATGCACTCGGGCTTCGCGGCGATGCGCGCGCACCTGTCGATGGACATCCGCTCGCGCCATCCGGAAAGAGGCGCGGCCGCGCTCGAACGTCCCGACGTCGCCGCCGACGTGAGGCGCGTGCAGGACATCTGGCTCGAGTGCCTCGCGCGTTCGGGCGGTCCTTTCCTGTTCGGCGGGTTTTCGATCGCGGATGCCTTCTTCGCGCCGGTGGTCACCCGCTTCGCGACCTACGGCGTGACGCTGCCGCCCACGCTCGGCAACTACAGCGACCGCGTGCTCGAGCTGGCGCCGATGCAGGAATGGATCGCCGCCGCACACGCCGAGCCCGAAGTCATCGAGTCTTGATGAAGGTCTACGCGGTCGGCGGCTGGGTGCGCGATCGGCTGCTCGGCCGCACCGACGGCGAACGCGACCGCGACTGGGTCGTCGTCGGCGCCACGCCCGAAGAGATGATCGCTGCGGGCTTCAAGCCCGTCGGCAAGGACTTCCCGGTCTTCCTGCATCCGCAAACGCACGAGGAGTACGCGCTGGCGCGCACCGAACGCAAGACCGCGCCCGGCTACAAGGGTTTCGTCTTCCACGCCGCGCCGGACGTGACGCTCGAGCAGGATCTGGCGCGGCGCGACCTGACGATCAACGCGATCGCGATGGACGAGGACGGCGCGGTGATCGACCCGTTCGGCGGCCGGCGCGACCTCGAAGCCAAGGTGCTGCGCCACGTCGGTCCGTCGTTCGTCGAAGACCCTGTACGGATCCTGCGGGTCGCGCGTTTCGCCGCGCGCTTTCACGACTTCACGATCGCGCCCGAGACGCGCGCGTTGATGCGCGCGATGGTCGACGGCGGCGAGGCCGATGCGCTGGTGCCCGAGCGCGTGTGGCAGGAGCTGGCGCGCGGGCTGATGGAGGCGAAGCCCGCGCGGATGATCGAAGTGCTGCAGGAGTGCGGACTGCTCGCGCGGCTGTATCCCGAACTCGCGGATCTCGCGCCCGCGGCACCCGCGCTCGACCGCGCGGCCGATCGGGGCCTTGCGCTGCCCGCGCGGTTCGCGATCCTCGCGTCCGCGTGCCGCACGCCCGCGAAGCTCGCCGAACTCCTCGCCAAGCTGCCGGTCGACGGCGAATCCGCGAGCCTCGCCCGACTGCTCGTCGAGTTGCGGACGGCGCTGCCGGCGGCGCGCGACGCGGACGCGCAACTCACGGTGCTCGAGCGCGCAGACGCATTGCGCAGGCCCGAACGCTTCGAGCTGCTGCTGCAGGCGGTCGAGACGCTCGACGCGGTGAACCTCGACGCGCTGCGCCGCGCGCTGCGCGCCGCCGCGGCGGTCGACGCCGGCGCGATCGCCGCACGCCATGCGCCCGACACCGCCGCGATCGCCGCAGCGGTCCGGCGGGCGCGGGTCGAAGCGATCGCTGCCGCTTCGGGTTGAGGCGCATCGCCGGGCGCGGCGGTGTCGGTTCACCACCGAGACACGGAGAACACGGAGGACTGCAACAAAGCCTTCTTGTCGGTGCTCGACGAGTTTGCGCTCGGTACGCGATGCCGAAGAACCCGCTACAGAGACGCCGTGAAACTCGACGGCCTCAAGCTCTTCTCGGTGTTCTCGGTGTCTCCGTGTTGAATACGCTCGCAGCGATCTCTGCCGCTTCGGGTTGAGGCGCATCACCGGGCGCGGCGGTCTCGGTTCACCACCGAGACACGGAGAACACGGAGGACTGCAACAAAGCGTTCCTTTCGGTGCTCGACGCGCTCGCGTTCCGTCCGCCGTGCCGAAGAACCTGCTGCGGAGACGCCGTGAAACTCGACAGTTCTTGGCTTTTCTCGGTGTTCTCGGTGTCTCCGTGTTGAAAACCCTCGCTGCGCCCTACGGGGCGACGGCGATCGCGCGCGCTTCGCGGACGAAGCCGGGCCAGAGGTCGAACAGGCGCAGCCCGATCGCTTCGCCCAGTTTGCGATAGCTCTCCCACTGTCCTTCGTCGAAGAACTGATCCCCGGTGGACTGCTGCGGAAAGGCCGGCTGCCGGCGCGCGTAGAGCTTCACGTCGACCGGCGCGAAGTCGGGAACCGTGGGTTTGACGACGACGAGCAGCGCGGCTCGAGCGAGCGGGTCCGCACCCGGCGCATAGCGAACGCGCGCGACAAGCGCGCAGCGGTCGCCGCGCCGCGCCGGATCGCGAAACTGCTCGATCGTGCCGAACCAGTGCGCGGCCTGCGCGTGGCCGAGCCGCTCGACGAACGCCGCCAGCTCCGCTTCTTCGAGGAACTCGATCTCGGCGCCGAAGTCGATCCGTGCGCGCCGCACGAGGTTCTGCAGATCGCTGAATGCGTAGCCGGGATCGGCGCCGTTGTCGGCGCAGACGATGAGCGAAGCCCGCCGGCGCAGCAACTCGTAGACAGCGGTGTTCTCGAAATGTCCGCCATCGGACAGGTTCCAGCGCAGCCCGCGCCGGCCGTAGAAGCCGCCGGTCAGCTCCTGCCACACGAGGTCGAAAGTCTTGAGCGGGCTGTCGCGCTGCTGCGTGCTCACTTTCGCCGCCGGCAGCCACCAGTACGCGAGCCGCGCGTTGACGAGCCACGCGAGCATCGAAAAACCTTTCGACGACATTCGGCCGAGCCCCGTCGAAACGGCCGCGCCCGAGATCGCCGCCCATGCGCCGAGCGCGAGCCGCTCGCAGCGCGTCTGGCGGTCGAAATCCTCGCGCGCGTCGGCGCCCGCCGTGTCGGCGGGTGCGGGCAGGTCGGCGAACTGCAGCCGCGAACCGATCTCGTGCACCGGCTGCGCCCACCGATGAAAGCGATCGTCGACGTTGATGCCCAGCGGACCGACCGCGAGCGCCACGCCCTTCCGATCCTCGCGCACGAGATTCGACGTCTGCGACAGCGTCTCGTTGACCGTCGCGCAGACCAGGTGCAGCGGACCGGCCGAGCTTCCCGCGTAGTAGCTGCGCAGCGCGACTTCGTCGTCCGGGTGCGACTCGGAGACGAACAACCCGCGCGCGTCCGACCGGTTCGCGAGCGGCGTGTGCAGCGCTTCGTGAAACCGGGCGAGCCGCCTGAAGTTGGCCGCGCCGAGAAACGTGCGCACCAGTCGCGCGCAGTAGAAGCGGTGGAAGGTCGAGTTGTTGAGAAACCCCAGGCTTTCGCGGACCAGCGCCGCGAGCAGCGCCCACGCGAGCACCGTGCCGATCAGCAGCGCGAAGTGCCCGGTGCCGAGCCGCGCCTGCGGCTTGACGCGCAGCCCGGCGAGCGACGGGCTCCACACGATCCACTGCACGAAGGCCACCAGCAGCGCCGCGATCGCGGCCAACGCCGCGAGCGCGACGACGAGCGCGGCGAGCTTGTGCAGCCGCGCGAGCCGCTTCTTCCACACCGTCGCGTCCGCGCCGACGGCCTCGCCGAGCCTGCGCGCAAGCGCAGCCGCGACCGCGATCGCGCCGCCGCCCGATGCGAGCGCGGCGAGTTCGCCCGGGCGATTGCGCAGCCACGCGACGAACAGCGTCTGGCCGAACGAGTCGACGAAGCCGGCTGCCGCGATGACCGCGAGCAGCGCCAGCGTCGCGGTCAGCGCCTGGGTGAGTTTCAGCCGCGCGCGCGCCACCGCCGAGGTGTGGGTCCAGTCCTCGCCCGGCTTCAGGAGCCGAGCGAGCCACAAGCGCTGCGCGAGCAGCGTCACGATCGCCAGGTACGCGCCGTAAGCGAGCAGGAAAACGACCGGGTTGTCCCAGCGATCGAAACGCGCGAGCAGCACGCCGAACACGACGCTCGCGACGAGCAGCCAGTACGGGCCGAGCTTGATCGCGCGCTCCTCGGCGGACAGCCTATCCGCCTTCTCCTGCCGGAACACGAGCCAGTACGCGAGCACGAGCGGACCGCACAGGGCGAGCGCGACGACCGGAACGAGCCACAGGATCGGGCTCCACCACCACGCGAGCGCATCGCCGATCACCGCGAGATCCCAGTCGAGCCCGTCGAGCCGTGGGGCGACGCCGCCGCCGATCGCCTGCCCCGCGACGTGCAGTCCGATGCGGACCACGTACACCGCGAGCACGGCGCCGGTCAGCGCGAGCGCCAGCACGTAATGCACGCCGATCAGCGAGCGCAGATAGAACGCGGCCGTGAACAGCAGGTCGCGCGCGCCGGCGGGCGTCAGATAGCGGCCGTTCTCGCGCAGCCAGCGCAGCGGATGGAAGACGGTCTTCTCGTCGCCGGACGCGCCGACGCGGATCGACGCGGCGATCGCGTGCGGCGGGTCCGTAAGCAGCCGCTCGGCGCGCTCGGCGGCGGCCAGCGCGGACTCGGGTGCGGTCTGCGGCGCTTCGCGCGGCAGCGGGTCGGGCACGCCGAGATCGGCCGTTCGCGGAAGGAACAGGCTGCCCAGGAAAGAACCGGTGTAGCCGCCGCCGGAGACCGTCGACAGATAGTCGATTTGCGGGAAGAGTTTCTTCGCTGCGATCGCCTGCGCGAGCCCGAGCGAGAAGGTCGCGCTGCGGATGCCGCCGCCCGAGAAGGCGAGTCCGACCGGGTGCTCGGGCGGCAACGCGTCGGCGCCGGGCCGGCGGTCTTCCCACAGTGCGCGCCGCGTGCGGATGCGCTCGTGCTCCAGCTTCGGATCGAACGCGTCTTGTTCGTCGTTCATGTTCTCCCCCGCCCGGCCAGCGGACTTGCCGCGCAGGCGATCATGCCGCGCGGCGCCGCGCGCGCCATCCCGCCGATTCGCGAGCGTTCAGAGGAGCTTGCCGATCAGAAAGACCAGCAGCGTCAGCAGCAGCGTGCTGGCGAACGGCAGCAGATACTCGCGCTTGCCGATGCGAAAGCGGAAATCTCCCGGCAGCCGCCCGATGCCGAGCCGCTGCAGCCAGGGTTGCAGCGCGGTCAGCACGACGAGACCGAGGAAGAGCGTGACGATGAAGCGCATCGGGTCGGGATTCGGCGGTCCGCTCGACGCGATCGGCGATCCGCCGCTACAGCGTGTGCACGCGATCGCCGCGCGCAAAGCCGAGCAGCGGCACATCGACGCCGCGGCCGACGGCGAGAACCTTGAAGAGCTCGCCCATCTCCGCCTCCGAGAGCAGCCGGTGCGCTTCGCTCGCGCGCGCGTGCGTGTGGCCCGCCTGCAGGCGGTCGAGCAGGCCGCAGTTGAGGAGGAAGTGCGCCTGCGACGTGTAGCCGAGTACATCGAGCCCGGCTTCGTGCGCCGCGTCGGCGATCGCAGTGAAGTCGACGTGCGCGGTCAAGTCGTTGAGCCCCGGCAGCCAGAAGGGATCGGCATGCGCATGATGGCGATAGTGGCACATGATCGTGCCCATCAGCCGCTGCGCGTGGTAGTACTCGCGGCGCGGGAAGCCGTAGTCGATCGCGAGCAGCACGCCGCGCGCGAGCCGCTGCGCGATCGTCCGCATCCACGCCTGCGCGACGAAGCCGATCTCCGAGGCGTAGCCGTCGGGCAGTTCGCCCACCGCGCGCTCGATCACCGCGACCGCCTGCGCGAGTCGCTCGTCGGCCGCCTTTTCCTCGAACGCGAAGCGTCCTTCGCGCACGGCCACACCGCGCTCGAACGACGCGACGCCGCGCTTGACGAAGAGCTTCACCGGCATCACGTCGAGCACTTCGTTCGCGACGACGACCCCTTCGAACTCCCTCGGCGGCGCGTCGAGCCATTCGACCGGCCGGCCGGCCAACAGCCGCGCCTGCCGCTCGCGCAGATCGGGCGAGACTTCGACGATCGCGTAGCGCTCGACCGCGACGCCGCGCGACCCGAGCGCGTCGAGCAGATCGCGCGCCAGCGCGCCCGAACCCGCGCCGAACTCGACGATCCGCGGCGCGCAGCGCTCGAACACCTGCGCGACCTGAGCGGCGAGCGCCTGCGCGAACAGCGGGCCGATCTCGGGCGCGGTGACGAAGTCGCCGCCCGACCGCGCGTCGCCGAACTTGCGCGCGCCCGCGGCGTAGTAGCCGAGGCCCGGCGTGTACAGCACCGCTTCCATGTAGCGGTCGAACGGGATCCAGCCGCCCGCTTCTTCGATCCGCGCGCGGATCGCCGCGACGAGCCGTTCGCTCGCGGCGAGCGCCTCGGGAGAAGGCTGCGGCAGGCGCGGCGCGTTCATGCGGGCGATGTTACCGGCGCTACGCGATAATCCGCGTTCGCCCGAACCCGACCATGCGAACGACGACGACACGGCAAGCGCGCGCTGCGCGCAGCGACCCATGACGCGACGGCGCGCTTCCGCCGCGCGCGCGGTGCTCGTCACCGGCGGCGCGCGCCGCATCGGGCGCGCGATCGCGCTCGAGTTCGCGCGGCGCGGCTGGGACGTCGCGGTCCACTACGCCACTTCGCGCAGCGACGCGCTGGCGACCGTTCGCGACATCGAATCGGTCGGCCGCCGCGCGGTGGCGATCGGCCGCGACCTCGCGATCGAACGCGGCGTCAGAAAGCTCGTGCCCGACGCGATCGCCGCGCTCGGCCGGCTCGACTGCGTCGTCAACAACGCGTCGCTGTTCGACTACGACGATGCGGCGAGCTTCGGCTACGCGAAGTTCGAGCGGCATCAGCGCGTGAACGCCGGTGCGCCGATCGTGCTCGCGAACGCGCTCGCGCGGCACCTCGCCGACGGCGCGACCGGCTGCGTGGTCAATCTGCTCGACCAGAAGCTGTTCAACCCGAATCCGGACTTCCTGTCGTACACGCTGTCCAAGAGCGCGCTGCACGCGGCGACGACGCTGCTCGCGCAGGCCCTCGCGCCGCGCGTTCGCGTCGTCGGCGTGGCGCCCGGAATCACGCTGCGGTCGAGCGATCAGTCGGAAGCCGGGTTCGAACGCGCGCACCGCGCGACCGTGCTCGGCCGCTCGAGCACGCCCGCGGACGTCGCCGATGCGGTGTTGTTCGCCGCCGAGAATCCCGCGATTACCGGAACGACCCTGCTCGTCGACGGCGGCCAGCACCTGACCGCGTCGCCGCGTGACGTGATGTTCCTGACCGAACCCGAACGCGGCCGCGCCGCCTGAGATCGAATCGATGAGCACCTGGCTACTCGACCCGCGGCTGGCGCACTGCCGGCGCATCTTCCTGCGCGAGGTCGTGCTCGACGCGAACATCGGCATCCACGCGTTCGAGAAGGCGGGCTCGCAGCGCCTCGTGATCAACGTCGATCTCTTCGTTCCGTACGCCGTGTCCACGCCGAAGCACGACAAGATCCACGAGGTCGTCGATTACGACTTCGTCCGAACGGCGGTGCGCCGCCGGATCGCGGAAGGACACATCAATCTGCAGGAGACGCTGGTCGACGACATCGCCCGCGCGCTGCTCGCGCACCCCGGCGTGGCCGCCGTGCGCGTGGCGAGCGAAAAGCCCGATGTGTACGAGGATGTCGAGGCGGTCGGCGTCGAAGTGTTCCACTTCAAGGAGTGATTTCACGACCGAGACACCGAGCGCGCATGGGTGCTTCACTCGGTGTTCTCCGTGTCTCGGCGGTGAATCGGGGGTTTACCGATGAATGACATGACCGAACTTCGGGCGCCTTCCGTCCGCGCCGCGCAGAAGGCCGCGCGCGAGGCGAACAAGCTGGAGAAGCGCCTGCTGCGGCTCGCGGGCCAGGCGATCGCGGACTTCGACATGATCGAGCCGGGCGACCGCGTGATGGTGTGCCTGTCCGGCGGCAAGGACAGTTACGGTCTGCTCGACGTGCTGCTCACGCTGCGCGAACGCGCGCCGGTCGACTTCGATCTCGTCGCGGTCAACCTCGACCAGAAGCAGCCGGGCTTCCCGGCGCACGTGCTGCCCGAATACCTGGCGCGTCGCGGCGTGCCGTTTCACATCGAAACGCAGGACACGTATTCGATCGTCACCCGCGTGATCGAACCGGGCAAGACGATGTGCTCGCTGTGCTCGCGGCTGCGGCGCGGCATCCTCTACCGCGTGGCGAGCGAACTCGGTGCGACCAAGATCGCGCTGGGGCACCACCGCGACGACATCCTCGGCACGTTCTTCCTGAACCTGTTTTACGGCGGCAAGCTCAAGGCGATGCCGCCGAAGCTCGTCTCCGACGACGGCAAGCACGTCGTGATCCGCCCGCTCGCGTACGTGAAGGAAGACGACCTCGCGGCGTACGCGAAGGTCAGGGACTTCCCGATCATCCCGTGCAACCTGTGCGGGTCGCAGGCGAACCTCAAGCGCCAGGAGGTCAAGCGCATGCTCGCCGAGTGGGACAAGCGCTACCCGGGGCGCATCGAGAATGCCTTCAACGCGCTCGCGCGCGTGGTGCCGTCGCACCTGATGGACGCAGGATTGTTCGACTTCCGCGGACTGAAGGCGACCGGTGCGGCGGATCCCGACGGCGACATCGCCTTCGACGAAGATCCGTGCACCGAAGCGCCGGAACCCACGGAAGGCGTGATCCGCTTCGCCGAAGCCGGCGGCGGGTAGGCGGCGTTCAGCTCTCGGTCGTCTCCAGATCGCCGGGATCGAGCGAACCGACGTTGTTCTCGAGCCAGGCGCGCCACGCCTCGGCGGTCATCGGCGGCACGGTCGCCTCGAGGTTTTCCCAGCGGACGCGCCACATCCCGTCCGCCAGCGGCGTGACCGTCACGCGCGGCAGCGCACCGAGGCCGAACATCTCGATGCGCTCCTCGACGACGGCTTCGGCTTCGTGCGGCGTCAGCAGGCGGCTCTCGTTCATGGGACCTCCGGTCGACCGGCGTCCGGTCGCGGTCGTCATCACGCACACAAGCTTACTCGGCGGGTGCCGGGACGGCGGCTTGACGCAGGTCAGCGCAGCGCTGCGGTGTACGTCCATCATGAATTCCCGACCGCGACGGCGGTCGAACGCACCAGAGCCGCAACGGAGGCAGCGATGAGAGCGAAATCGGTTCGGATCGGCGACCTGGCGGTGCGCGACGTCGTCACCGTCACGCCGCAAACGACGCTCACCGAATGCGCGCAGATCATGCGCAACCAGCACGTCGGCAGCGTGGTCGTGCTCGACGACAAGGGCCGGCGCGACAAGCCGACGGGCATCGTGACCGACCGCGACATCGTGATCGAGGCGGTCGCGGTGTCGCTTGACCCGGCCACGCTCACCGCGGGCGACATCATGTCGCAGCCGCTCGCGACCATCCGCGAGGACGACGACATTCTCGACGCGCTCGCCAAGATGCGCGAGGTCGGCGTGCGCCGCCTGCCGGTGCTCGACGAAGCCGGCAAACTGACCGGGCTGATCGCTATCGACAACGTGCTCGAAGCGCTCGCCGAACAGGTCGATTCGGTCGTCGGCGTGCTCAAGGCCGAGCAGACCAAGGAAACGGCGACGCGTCGATAGCCCGGCTATTTCACGAGGTCGCCCCGTATGCGTGACTTGCCGAGCTTCGACAGGCACGTGCAGCGCGCTGGCCGGAATCGACCCCGGACTGCCGGGGCTGCGCGGGCTTGCGCGGCGCCCGTGAAACAGCCGGGCTAGGCCGCGCGCATGCCGGTCAAGAACGCGGACATCGCCGCGGCGTTCGAGCAGATCGCCGATCTGCTCGAACTGCAGAACGCCAACCCGTTTCGCGTGCGCGCGTACCGAAACGCCGCGCGTGTCGTCGGCGAGCTGAAGCTCGACCTCGCGGCGACGATCGCCGCGGGCCGCCCGCTGCCCAAGCTGCCCGGCATCGGCGCCGATCTGGAAGCGAAGATCCGCGAATTCGCGACGACCGGCAGGATGGCCGCGCTCGAGCGGCTGAAGAAGGAAGTTCCCGCCGGCGTCGCGGAGCTGTTGAAACTGCCCGGCCTCGGCCCCAAGCGCGTGCGTGCGCTGTACGAGGAACTGCACGTGCATACGCTGCCGCAACTGTTGCGCGCTGCGCGCGACGGACGGATCCGCTCGCTGCCGGGTTTCGGCGCGAAGACCGAGCAGCGCATCGCCGAGGCGATCGAGCGGCAACTCGGCCAGGTCAAGCGTTTCAAGCTCGCGATCGCCGCGCAGTACGCCGACGCGCTGCTCGCGCATCTGAAGCGGGCGCCCGGCGTGGTCGAAGTCGCCGCCGCCGGCAGCCTGCGCCGCGCGAAGGAAACCGTCGGCGATCTCGATCTGCTCGCGACGGCGCCCGACGGCGCGGCGGTGTGCCGGCACTTCACGCAGTATCCGGACGTCGCAGAGGTCCTGCAGTCGGGCGAGACGCGCGCCTCGGTCGTGCTGAAGTCCGGTCTGCAGGTCGACCTGCGCGTCGTGCCGCAGGAGAGCTACGGCGCGGCGCTGATGTACTTCACCGGGTCGAAAGCGCACAACATCCGGCTGCGCAACCTCGCGATCGACCAAGGCCTGAAGCTGAACGAATACGGGCTGTTCAAGGACAAGTGCAAGATCGCCGGCGAGTCGGAAGAGGAGGTCTATTCGGCGCTCGGGCTGCCGTGGATCGCCCCCGAGCTGCGCGAGGATCGCGGCGAAGTCGAAGCAGCGAGGAAGCACGCGCTGCCCAAGCTCGTCGAGCGCGGCGATCTGCGCGGCGATCTGCACGCGCACACCAAGTGGAGCGACGGGACCGCGACGATCGAGGAAATGGCTCACGCCGCGCGCGAGCGCGGCCTCGAGTACCTCGCGATCAGCGAGCACAGCCGCCGGCTCACGGTCGCGCACGGGCTCGACCCCGCGCGGCTCGCCAAGCAGCGCGACGAGATCGAAAGGATCGACGCGAAGCTCTCGGGCGTGCGGCTGCTCACCGGCATCGAGGTCGACGTGCTCGAGGACGGGTCGCTCGATCTGCCCGATACGGCGCTCGCCCCGCTGGATGTCGTGATCGCGGCGGTGCATTCGAAGTTCGATCTGCCGCGCGCGAAGCAGACCGCGCGCATCCTCGCCGCGCTCGACAATCCGCACGTGAAGATCCTCGCGCACCCGATCGGCCGGCTGATCGACCAGCGCGAGCCGTACGACGTCGACATGCTCGCGGTGATCCGCAAGTGCAAGGCGCGCGGCGTCGCGCTCGAACTGAACGCGCACCCGCAGCGGCTCGACCTGACCGATCTGCACTGCCGGATGGCGAAGGACGAGGGCGCGCTGGTGGCGATCAACTCCGACGCGCACTCGGTGCACGAGTTCGACAACCTCGTCTACGGCGTCGGCCAGGCGCGGCGCGGCTGGCTGGAGAAGGCCGACGTGCTGAACACGCGCCCGCTCGACGAGGTGCGCGCGTGGCTGTGGCGCGGCAGGAAGTAGATCCGCGTCAGCCCGCGTCCTTCTTCTCGGCCTTGCCCTTGTCGGCCTTCGCGGTGGAAAGAAAGTACGTCAACGCGGCGATGACCAGCGCCACACCCGCGCCGAAACCGAGCAGATCGCGGCTGCCGTCCCAGGACACCACCGCGCCGAGGAACAGCACCGCGAGAACGACGATGACCACGCCGACGAGCTTGTTCTTCAGATCGTCGAACGAGCTGATCGACAGCCACTGCGGAAGCTTGAGGTTTTCCTCGATGAACAGCTCGTACAGCCCGAGCGCGATCATCAGGAACACGGTGCCGAGAAGGAACAGGTCGACGATCTCGATGAACGCGAGCGCGAGCGCCTTCGCGCCCTTGCTGCTGACCTCCGCCTTGGCGACCGCGTCGAAGACGACGACGATCGTCTCGACCACGCCGTAGACGAACAGCGCCAGCGCGGCCACCAGCGAACCGAGCACTGCGGCGAGGACGAGATAGCGGCTGGCGTTGAGCAGCGGTCGGAGCACGGCGCAAGCTTAACGCGCCGAACGTGCGTGCGCCGCGGGCCGATCGGGTCCATCATGGAACCATCGACGGAGGACGAACGATGAAGCTCACTTCACCTGCATTCGCGCACCTGGGTCCGATTCCGAGCAAGTACACGTGCGAAGGTCAGGACATCGCACCGCCGCTGGCATGGAGCGACGTGCCCGCGGGGACGAAGAGCCTCGCGCTCGTGTGCTTCGATCCGGACGCGCCCGACCCGGCCGCGCCGAAAATGACCTGGGTGCACTGGGTGCTCTACGACCTGCCGCCCGATTCGACCGGGCTGCCCGAAGGCGGCGTGCTGCCGCACGGCGTGCACGAAGGGCTGAACGACTGGCACCGGACCGGCTACGGCGGCCCGTGCCCGCCGATCGGCCGGCACCGTTATTTTTTCGAGCTGTACGCGCTCGACACCAAGCTGCCGAACCTGCGGCAGCCCACGCTGGCGCAACTGATGAACGCGATCAAGGGTCACGTGCTGGCGAAGGCCGAACTGATCGGCACTTACCAGAAGCAGCGGCGTTGACGGCCGCAGCGGGCTCGCGTCACGCGCGCAGCGGCAGCCCGCGCTGCGCGGCCCACGCCTTGGCCTTCGCGATGGCGATTCGGATTGCCTTGCCTTCGTCCATGCCCTCTTCGAGCAGCGCATTGGCGATTTCGATCGCCTTCGCGCGGACCGGCGGCGAAAGGTGCCGCATCGACGCGGGATAGTAGGTTTCGCTCCAGGGCATCGTCGGTGCGCGCCGCGGCGGATCGAATTCGTCCGTTGCCGCCGCGAACGCTCGTGTCGCAAGACCGGGCCACGGCGCCAGCATGCGCGGCGCGGCGAGCCGCCGCTTGACGCCCGTCAACGCTCGGGCAGCGGGATGAATTCGGTCTCGCCTTCGATCCGCCCGAGCCGCTGCGCGGCCCAGTCGGCTTTCGCCCGTTCGATGCGTTCGGCGCGCGACGACACGAAGTTCCACCAGACAAAGCGCGGGCCGAGCGGTGCGCTGCCGAGCAGCATCACGCGCGCGGGCCGCCGCGTGGCGAGTTCGACCGTGCCGCTCGCCGCGAGCACCGCAAGCTGGCCCGCTTCGACCGGTTCGCCATCGATCGACACGCGGCCGTCGACGACGTACACGGCGCGTTCGGCGTGTTCGGGCGGGATCGACACCTGCGCGTCGGCGTCGAGCTCGACCGCGCAGTACAGCGTGTCCGAGTGCATCGCCACCGGCGAGCTCGCGCCGAGCAGACGGCCGATCAGCAAGTGAATTCGCGCGCCGGGGCGCTCGATCGTCGGCAGCGTGGCGGCGGGATGATGCGCGAAGCACGGCGGGTCGTCTTCGCGCTCGACGGGCAGCGCGACCCAGATCTGCATGCCGTGCAGCACCTGCCCTCGCCGGCGCTCCTCGTCGGGCGTGCGCTCGCTGTGGACGATGCCTCGTCCGGCGACCATCCAGTTGACCGCGCCGGGCTCGATGCGCTGGACCGAGCCGATCGAATCGCGATGGACGAGCGCGCCGTCGAACAGATACGTCACGGTCGCCAGCCCGATGTGCGGATGCGGCCGCACGTCCATCCCGCGTCCGGGCGCAAACGCGTTCGGGCCGAAATGATCGACGAACACGAACGGTCCGACCGACCGCCGCGCCGCGTGCGGCAGCACGCGCAGCACGGTGAAGCCGTCGCCGAGGTCCGCGGCGCGGCCGCGGACGAGCGTCTCGATCGAGTTCATTGCGCGAGCTTAGCTCGCGTGCCGCGTCAAGAAAACACGATCGCCAGCAGCGTGATGCCGAGCATCCACCAGAAGGTCGCGCGCGCACCGGCGATGATCCCGCCCGCTTGGCTCCCGCGCGCCTGGGCCGCCGGCTGCTTCGGCCGCTCGGGCGCGCGCTCGGCCTCGAAGGCCGCGTGCAGCCAGTCGGACACGCTCAGTTCGGCCACCACCAATCCGTCCACCGCGTTCATGCTTGCCTCCTCCGCGCCATCTGCGTGACGACGGACGAAGCTTGCCGCCGTCGCGCGCGAACTTCAGCGGAATATTCGGCGCGGCGGTGCGGGCAAATGCGTCAGCCGAGAAAGAGTTTGTACGCCGGGTTGTCGGTCTCTTCCCAGTGCCGGTAACCGAGCGCGGCGAGGAACTCCTTCAACTGCTTCTTCTCGTTGGCCGGCACCTGCATGCCGACCAGGATGCGGCCGTAGTCGGCGCCCTGGTTGCGGTAGTGGAACAGCGAGATGTTCCAGTTCGGCGACATGCTCGACAGGAACCGCATCAGCGCGCCGGGGCGCTCGGGAAACTCGAAGCGGTACAGCCGCTCATCCTTGGCGAGCGGCGAGTGACCGCCGACAAGATGCCGCAGATGCAGCTTGGCGAGCTCGTCGTCCGTCAGATCGAGCGTCGGAAAGCCCGCCCGCTCGAACGTGCGCGCAAGCATCGCCGCCTCCGACGGCTTGAAGATCTGCAGCCCGACGAAGATGTGCGCCTCCTTCGCGTCCGAGATCCGGTAGTTGAACTCGGTGACGTTGCGGTTGCCGACCAGCTCGCAAAACCGGCGAAACGATCCGCGCTCCTCGGGGATCGTCACCGCGAACACCGCCTCGCGCCGCTCGCCGACTTCGGCGCGTTCGGCGACGAAGCGCAGCCGGTCGAAGTTCATATTCGCGCCGCTGGCGATCGCCACGAGCGTCCGGTTCCTGATCCGCTCGCGTTCGACGTAAGCCTTGGCACCGGCGACCGCCAGCGCGCCCGCCGGCTCGAGGATCGACCGCGTGTCCTGGAAAACGTCCTTGATCGCCGCGCACAGCGCATCGGTGTCCACGCGGATCATTCCGTCGACATACTGGCGGCACAGCCTGAAGGTCTCCTCGCCGACCATCCGCACGGCGGTGCCGTCGGAGAACAGCCCCACGTCGTGAAGCTGGACGCGGCGGCCGGCCTCGAGCGAGCGCGCCATCGCGTCCGAATCCTCGGTCTGAACGCCGATGACCTTGATCTCCGGATGCAGCGCCTTGACGTAGGCCGCCACACCCGAGATCAGCCCGCCGCCGCCGACCGCGGTGAAGATCGCGTCGATCGGCCCCTGCTCGCCGGGGTGGTGCTGGCGCAGGATCTCCATGCCGATCGTGCCCTGCCCTGCGATCACATCGGGATCGTCGAAGGGGTGAACGAAGGTCAGCCGGCGTTTGTCCTGCAGTTCGATCGCGTGCGCGTACGCATCCGAGTACGAGTCACCGAACAGAACCACGTCGGCGCCGCGATCGCGCACCGCGTCGACCTTGACCTGAGGCGTGGTCACCGGCATCACGATCACCGCGCGGCAGCCGAGCCTGGCGGCGGCGAGCGCCACGCCCTGTGCGTGGTTGCCAGCGCTCGCCGCGATCACGCCGCGCTTCAGCCGCTCGGCCGGCAGGTTGACCATCTTGTTGTAGGCGCCGCGCAGCTTGAAGCTGAACACCGGCTGCAGGTCTTCGCGCTTGAGCAGCACGGTGTTCGCAATCCGCGCCGACAGTTGCGGTGCGACCTCCAGCGGCGTTTCGTCGGCGACGTCGTAGACGCGCGCATTGAGGATGCGCCGCAAGTATTCCTGGGCTGGCATGCCCTGGTCCTCCGTTGAGTTGGCGCCGCGAAGGTATCACGCGGCGCGTCGTACGATCGCGGCATGAACGAAACCCCGCCCTACGCCGACCTCACGCCCGATGCGGTGCTCAACGCGATCGACGCCCTCGGCCTGCACACTTCGGGTCAGCTTCTCGCGCTGAACAGCTACGAAAACCGCGTCTTTCAGGTCGGGCTCGAAGACGAGGTGCCGGGCATCGGCCGCTACGTCGTGGCCAAGTTCTACCGGCCGGGGCGGTGGACCGACGCGCAGATCCTCGAGGAGCACGGCTTCACCGCCGAGCTGGCCGAACGCGAGATCCCCGTCGTGCCGCCGCTTCGCCTGTCAGGCGCGACGCTGCACCACGTCGGCGCGCATCGCATCGCGGTGTTTCCCCGCCGCGGCGGGCGCGCCCCGGATCTGTCGCGGCGCGATGTGCGCGAATGGCTCGGGCGCTTCATCGGCCGCATCCACGCGGTCGGCGCGATCCGGCCGTACGCGCACCGGCCGGCGCTCGATATCGAGACCTTCGGACGCGAGCCGGGCACGTGGCTGCTCGAGCGCGGCTGGCTGCCCGACGATCTGCGCGAGCCGTACCGCGCCGCGCTCGCGCAGGCGCTCGACGGCGTGCGGTCGTGCTACGAGCGCGCGGGCGACGTGCGCGCGATCCGCCTGCACGGCGACTGCCACGAAGGCAACGTGCTGTGGACCGACGCCGGCCCGCACTTCGTCGACTTCGACGACAGCCGGATGGGCCCGGCGGTGCAGGATCTGTGGATGCTGCTGTCCGGGTCGCGCGAGGAGATGCAGGCGCAGCTCGCCGACGTGCTCGCAGGCTACGAGGACTTCAGGGACTTCGACCGCCGCGAGCTGCATCTGGTCGAAGCGCTTCGCACCCTGCGGCTTGTCCACTACGCGGCATGGATCGCGCGACGCTGGACCGATCCGGCCTTCCCGGCCGCGTTTCCGTGGTTCGGCACGCCGCGCTACTGGCAGGACCGCATCCTCGAGCTGCGCGAACAGATCGGCGCGATGGCCGAACCGCCGCTGGCGGCTTGAGCCGACGCCGCGTTCAGCGTTCGACGACGAGCCTCAGCGCAAAGCGCGTCCGCCGCCACGCCCACGCGAGCGCAGCAAAGAGCGCGCTGATGACCGCCGCGCCCCACCACTCGAGCACGTTGGTGAAGCGGTCGTGCGCGAGGCTGTCGCCGAACGCCAACGGAGAGAACGCGGCCGCGAGCCCCAGCGCCAGCAACACCCACGCCAGCGCGAGCAGCGAGCGGCCGAAGCGCGGCGACAACGCAGTGCTGCCGCGCCGCGCCGCGCGCGCGATCAGGCCGACGACGACCACGAGCTCGATCGCGGTCAGCCCGAAGTAGAACCAGATGCCGAAGCGCCTGAACCAGCGGTACAGCTCGCCTTCGGTGCCCAGGAACGTGCCGTAGAGAACCAGGAAGATCGCCGCCGCCGCACCGACCGCGGCCAGCACGCGCGCGCGCGACACGGAAAGCAACGCCAGTTCGCGCAGCCAGTGCGATGCGAGCCACCACGTCAGGCCCTGCAGCACGGCCGCCGGCAGCACGATCGCGCGGAAAAGATGGTTCGGCAGACCGTGGCGCGCCGCGCGGCTGATCGACACGCAGCCTTCGACGAACGGATTGCACGCGGGGATCAGCTCGAGCCGCGTCGAGAGCTGCCACGCGAGCAGCCCGGCGACCACCGGCAACAGTCCGGCCAGCAGCGGAAGCGGCCAGAGCGGCAGCGCCGCCGATGGGCGCGCGGCGCTCGGATCGTCGGGATGCACGTCGGGGAACCTCGGCAGCGGCTCGTGCCCGCCACGATACGCGGCGATCGGCGCTTCCGACGGCGGAACGGCCTTGACGACCGTCAGCCGCACCGCGCGGATCGGCGTATCCACGGGCTTCGCGCGGGAGTTCTTGCAGCGCAGCAGATACACTGCGGTCCCGAGCGTCGAAGACCTGCTGTACGTCGATGAACGCCCCGCTGCCGCCCGCACTTTCCAAGCCCGCCACCGAACGCGCCGCCGACGAGCCGGCGCGCCTGCGCGAGATCCCGTACAACTACACGTCGTTCTCGGATCGCGAGATCGTGATCCGGCTGCTAGGCAGCGACGCCTGGCGCGTGCTCGACGAGCTGCGTGCGGAGCGCCGTACGGGCCGCTCGGCGCGAATGCTGTACGAAGTGCTCGGCGACATCTGGGTCGTCCAGCGCAATCCGTACCTGCAGGAGGATCTGCTCGACAATCCCAAACGGCGCGACGCGCTGGTCTCGGCATTGCATCACCGGCTCGGCGAGATCGACAAGCGCCGCGACCCGTCGGACCCCGTCCGCGATGCAAAGGTCGGCCAACTGCTCGACGCCGCGCGCGGTTGCGTGGCGAAGTTCGAGCAGGACTTCCGCGACGATTGGGACCTGCGCAAGCGCGCGCGCCGTCTGCTGACGAAGCACACCCGCGCCGACAACGTCTGCTTCGACCCGTACGCGCGCGTCTCGCACGTGACGGACGCGACCGACTGGCGCGTCGAGTACCCGTTCGTCGTGCTGACGCCCGACCGCGAGGTCGAGATTCCGGCGCTCGTGCGCGCGTGCATCGAGCTGGGGCTGACGATCATCCCGCGCGGCGGCGGCACGGGCTACACCGGTTCGGCGGTTCCGCTGACGCCTCGTTCGGCGGTGATCAACACCGAGAAGCTCGAATCGATCGGCGGCGTCGAACGCACGGCGCTTCCCGGGGTGGCCGAACCGCAACCGACGATCTTCACCGGCGCCGGTGTGGTCACGCGCCGAGTCGCCGACGCCGCCGAGCGGGCCGGGCTCGCATTTGCCGTCGACCCGACCTCGGCCGACAGTTCGTGCGTCGGCGGCAACATCGCGATGAACGCCGGCGGCAAGAAGGCCGTGCTGTGGGGCACCGCGCTCGACAACCTCGTCTGGTGGCGGATGGTCGACCCCGAAGGCAACTGGCTCGACGTCGAACGCGTCGAGCACAACCTCGGCAAGATCCACGACGCGCCGGTCGCGAAGTTCAGGCTGACGTGGCGCGACGGCCGCGATCATGCCGACAGCGCGCGCGTGCTGCGCACCGAAACGCTCGAGATCCCCGGCCACCGCTTCCGCAAGACGGGGCTGGGCAAGGACGTCACCGACAAGTTCCTCGGTGGACTGCCCGGCGTGCAGAAGGAAGGCTGCGACGGGATCATCACGTCGGCGCGCTGGCTGCTGCACCGGATGCCCGCGCACATCCGGACCGTGTGCCTGGAGTTCTTCGGCAACGCGCGCGACGCGGTGCCTTCGATCGTCGAGATCAAGACCTACCTCGATCGGCGGCCCGACGGCGTGCGCCTCGCAGGACTCGAACACCTCGACGAGCGCTACCTGCGCGCGGTCGGCTATGCGACCAAGTCCAGACGCGGCGTGCTGCCGAAGATGGTGCTGCTGGGCGACATCGTCGGCGACGACGACGCGGCAGTGGCGCGCGCGACTTCGGAGGTCGTCCGGATCGCCAACGCTCGTGGCGGCGAGGGCTTCATCGCCGCGAGCGCCGAAGCGCGCAAGAAGTTCTGGCTCGACCGCGCCAAGACCGCGGCGATCTCCAGGCACACCAACGCGTTCAAGCTGAACGAGGACGTGGTCATCCCGCTCGAGCGGATGGGCGACTACACGAACGCGATCGAGCGCATCAACATCGAGCTGTCGATCAAGAACAAGCTCGCGCTGCTCGACGCGCTCGACGCTTTCTTCGCGACCGACTTCGCGCTGGGCAAGACCGGCGACGTCGAATTCGACCGGCTGCCGCGCGAGGAGATCCTCGGCGACCGCGTCGAGCAGGCGCGCGAGCTGATCGCGTTCACGCGCAAGCGCTGGACGTACCTGCTCGATCACTTCGACACGCCGGTCGCGGAAGCCGCGCCGGAACTCGCCAGGCTCGGAATCACGCACGTCGCGCCGCCGGCCGCCGGCGCGCGACCCGACCTCGCGGTGATCGACCTGCTGCAGGACCGGACGATCCGCGTGTCGTGGAAGACCGAGGTGCGCGCGCCGCTCGAGCGGATCTTCTCGGGCGCGGCTTTCGCGCCGGTGCTCGCCGAGTGCGAGGCGATCCATCAACGCGTGCTGCACGGCCGCGTGTTCGTCGCGCTGCACATGCACGCCGGCGACGGCAACGTTCACACCAACATCCCCGTCAACTCCGACGATTACGAGATGCTGCGCACCGCGCACGCGGTGGTCGTTCGCATCATGAAGATCGCCCGCGAGTTGAACGGCGTGATCTCGGGCGAGCACGGCATCGGCATCACCAAGCTGGAGTTCCTGACCGACGAGGAAACGCGCGAGTTCCGCGCGTACAAGCTGCGCGTCGATCCCGAGGGGCGCTTCAACAAGGGCAAGCTGCTGCCCGGCGCCACACTCGACAACGCGTACACGCCGAGCTTCAACCTGCTCGGCCACGAGTCGCTGATCATGCAGCAGTCCGACATCAACTCGATCTCGGATGCGATCAAGGACTGCCTGCGCTGCGGCAAGTGCAAGCCGGTGTGCTCGACGCACGTGCCGCGCGCGAACCTGCTCTATTCGCCGCGCAACAAGATCCTCGCGACCTCGCTGCTGATCGAGGCGTTCCTGTACGAGGAGCAGACGCGCCGCGGTGTGTCGGTCAAGCACTGGGACGAATTTTCCGACGTCGCCGACCACTGCACGATCTGCCACAAGTGCCTGACGCCGTGCCCGGTGGACATCGACTTCGGCGACGTGTCGATGGCGATGCGCGACCTGCTGCGCCGGATGGGCCGGAAGCGTTTCAACCCCGGCAGCGCGGCGACGATGTTCTTCCTGAACGCGACGAACCCGCAGACGATCAAGATCGCGCGCAAGGTCATGATCGACTGGGGTTACAAGGCGCAGCGGCTCGGCGTGAACCTCTTCCGCGCGCTGGGCCGCGCGCAGACCAAGCGCCCGCCGGCGACCACCGGCAAACCGAAGGTCACCGAGCAGGTGATCCACTTCGTCAACAAGAAGATGCCGGGCAACCTGCCGAAGAAGACCGCGCGCGCGCTGCTCGACATCGAGGATCACCGCTACGTGCCGATCATCCGCGACCCGCGCGCGACCTCGCCCGACGCCGAGGCGGTCTTCTACTTCCCCGGCTGCGGCAGCGAGCGGCTGTTCTCGCAGGTCGGGCTCGCCACGCAGGCGATGCTGTGGGCGGTCGGCGTGCAGACGGTGTTGCCGCCCGGCTACCTGTGCTGCGGCTATCCGCAGCGCGGCTCGGGGCAGTTCGACAAGGCGGAGAAGATCATCACCGACAACCGCGTGCTGTTCCACCGCGTGGCCAACACGCTGAACTACCTCGACATCAAGACCGTCGTCGTCAGTTGCGGAACGTGCTACGACCAGCTCGCCGGCTACAAATTCGAGGAGATCTTCCCCGGTTCGCGGATCGTCGACATCCACGAATTCCTGCTCGAAAAGGGTGTCAGGCTCGACGGCGTCACCGGCGTGCGCTACATGTACCACGACCCCTGCCATACGCCGATGAAGCAGCAGGATCCGCTCGCGACCGTCAACGCGCTGATCGCCACCGGCGACGGCACCCGGATCGAGAAGAGCGACCGCTGCTGCGGCGAGTCCGGCTCGCTCGCGATCGCGCGGCCCGACATCTCGACGCAGGTGCGCTTCCGCAAGGAGGAGGAAATCCGCAAGCTCGCCGGCAAGCTGCGCGCCGACGGCTTCACGGGCGAAGTCAAAGTGCTGACCTCGTGCCCGAGCTGCCTGCAGGGGCTCGCGCGCTACAACGAGGACGCGGACACCGAGGCCGACTACATCGTGGTCGAAATGGCGCGCAGGCTGCTCGGCGAAAACTGGATGGCCGAGTACGTCGCGAAAGCCAACGCGGGCGGCATCGAGCGCGTGCTCGTATGAACGCGGCCGGCTGCCCGCTGTGCACGGAGGAGGGCGGCACCCCCGTGCTGCGCAACGAGCTGCTGCGCGTCGTTCTGGTCGACGACGCGGACTATCCGGGCTATGCGCGCGTGATCGTCAATGCGCACGCGAAGGAGATGACGGACCTCGATCCGGGTGCGCTCGCGCGGGTGATGGCGGCGGTGTATGCGGTCGAGGACGCGCTGCGCGCGGTGCTCGCCCCCGACAAGGTCAATCTGGCGAGCCTGGGCAACGTCGTTCCGCACCTGCACTGGCACGTGATCCCGCGCTTCGCCGACGACGCGCACTTCCCGCAGCCGATCTGGGGCACACGCCAGCGCGAACCCGACGCGGCGAAGCTCGCGGCGCGGCGGGCGCTGCTACCGGCACTCGGCGAGGAGATCCGCGCGCGGATCGGACAGCACTGAGGGCAGCGCCGCGCGCGGCGACGCAGTGCTGCGCGTGCTGTGCCGTGGGAATCCCCCCGCCCCTTTTCCGAAGGAGGGGTTCGCAGCGTGGCAGCGATGGCGGATCACTGGCACGCCGCGAGCCTGCTCTGCGGGAACTCCTTCTGCACGGCGGCCAGTTCGCGCGCGAGCGCGGCGTCCACGCCCTTGATCTGCAGGCGCGTGCCCGGCGCGGTCGACGGCTTGTCGGCCACGCGCGCGCTCGTCACGCCGCGGCGCTGCAGGTCTTCGAGGTGGCGGTTCGCCAGCTCCTGGTCCTTGAAGGAGCCGAGCGCGATGCCGAAACGCATCGGCGAGTTGTCGGCGATGACCAGCAGCTCCTTGACGCCGAGCTTGCGCAGCTCGGCCGCGGCGCGCTCGACCTCGGCGCGCGTCCTGTAAGGCGGCACGTAGACCATGTACCAGCCCGGCAGCTCGACCGATCGCTGGACGATCCGCTCGCCGAGCGCGAGCGGCGCCAGACGCGCGAGCACGCGCGCCGCATCGGCCTGCGTGAAGTCGCCGAACTCGACGCACGCTTGCCCGCCGGAGAAGTCGACGCCGGCGACGACGGCCGCGGGCGCCTGCCGCGCCTTCTCGCGAAGCTGCTGTACCTCCTTGTCGGTCAGCACGCGGATGCGTTCGGGTTCGAGCTGACGCGCGATTCGCGCCGGCTCGCGCCCGCTTTCGGGCAGTGATCCAAACACACCCTGCTGCCACGCGAACACCGCGAGGTTGGCCAGCACGAGCAGCAGGAACGCGAGCTTCAGCTTCATTCCGCCGGTCGCGGCGCCTCGGCCGCTTCGGCGTGCGCGCGCAGTGCCACGCCGCGCAGCACCAGGTTGTCCTCGATCGACACGGCGGTGACGATTCGCTCGGCGAGCAGGTGCCGGCCGAGCGCGGCGAACAGCGACCGCGCACGCCCGCCCGACAGCAGCAGCCGCGGCGGCGGCCTGCCTTCGTCGGCGAGTTCGGCCGAAAAGCTGCGCGCGACGCGCTCGATCAGCCCGATCTGCGCGTTGGTCGTCCCGGTAGCGATCGCGTCTTCGGTGTTATCGGGGTGCGCGACGATGCGTCCGTCGGCGAGCGGCAGCCGCGCGGTGCCGCGCGCGAGGCTCGAGACCATCAGCTCGAGTCCTGGCGCGATCACGCCCCCCAGGAAAAGCGCCGCCTTGCCGGCTTCGCCGCGCACGCAGTCGACCGTCGTCGCGGTGCCGCTCGTGGCGACGACCAGCGACTCGTTGGGGTACTTGGCGCAGGCGGCGATCATCGCGTGCCAGCGGTCGGCGCCGAGCTGCAATGGATCGCGGTAGCCGTTGATCAGCGCGAGACCGTAGCCGGGCCCGCGGCCGGCGAAGTGCGGCTGCGCGCGCAGCCACTGCACGTCGATCGCGGCGACTTCGTCCACGGCCCTTTCGATCGCCCGCATCGTTTCGTCGTCGGCGACGCTGCACGCGAAGGCGGCCGTCGGGCGCGGCAACCGCCACGCCGCAGCGAGCCGGTCCGCGAGCGGCTGCAGGTTCAAACGGTACTCGACGCCCGTGCCGATGAAGCGGTTGCCCTCGGCGTCGCTATGCGCCCACTTGACCGCCGTATTGCCGGCGTCGATGACCAACCAGCTCATGCGAGACCTCGCATGAGCCCGACCTCTCCCCTCCCCTCGCAAGGGCGGGGCGGGGGAGGGGTTTCGAGCAACCAACTCATTCGTTCACGCCGGCCGCGGCCGCAGCGACAGTTCGCCGACGCCGAACGCGCGCTCGCCGGCGTCGGTCGCGAGCAGCAGGTGGCCGTCCGCGTCGACGCCCTGCGCCTGGCCTCGCGCGACCGGCGCGCCGTGCTCGACCAGTTCGATCGGCTGTCCGGCGTAGGCGAACAGGCGGTTGAAGCGCGGCTGGAAAGGCGCGAATCCGTGTGCCACGAAGTCCGGCACCGCGGCGAGCATCGCGCGCGCGAACCGCGCGATCCACGCTTCGCGCGACTGCGCGAGATGCTCGCGCGCGAGGCACTCGTCGAGCGTGGCGACCGGGCGCCCGATCGCCGCGACGGTGGCATCGTCGGACCACAGGTTGACGCCGACGCCGACAACGAGCGTGCGCGCGCCGCGCGGATCGACCGCCAGCTCGGTCAGGATCCCGGCGAGCTTGCGGCCCGCCAGCAGCACGTCGTTGGGCCACTTCAGTTGCACCGGCACGCCGGCTTCGCGCAGCGCTTCGGCGGCCGCGACGCCGCACACGAGCGTGACCGCCGCCGAGCGAACGCGCGCCGCCGCGAGCGGCAGCGCGAGCGAAAACAGCAGCGCGGAGCCGGGCGCCGCGAGCCACTTGCGCCCGAACCGGCCCCGGCCCGCGGTCTGGGTCAGCGCGGCGCGCAGGATCGGCCGTGCCGGCGCCGCGGCGCGCGCGCGCAGCAGCAGGTCGAGATTCGTCGATCCGGTGCTGAGCACCGTTTCGACCAGGACGCCAGGCAAAGCCGCCTCGAGCGTCGGCGCGTGCAGCGGCGCGGCGAACGCGGACGGTGCGGACGCCGAAGACGGCACGCCGGCGAGCGCGGCGGGTGGAAGTGATGCGGACATCGGGAGTGAAACAGAACGGGCGCCGGCAATTTACCATCGACGCGTCATCGGCCCGCGGCGTCCTTGCCTCGTTCGACGAGGCCCTCGACAATCGGCCGCAGCGTCGCGATACGCGGCGAACGGGCGTGGCCGCGGCCACCCGCAAGCATGAACGTCGCCGGCTCCTTCCCTCTCCCCCGGCCCCGCTCCGAAACGGAGCCGGGAGCTTCGAGCGTCGCATTGCGACGTTCACGCTGATCGGCGATGTCACCCGGCAAGTTTCCAGGCTTCAATCCCCCGTTCGCAACCATCGGCGATGCGTTTGCGCAGCGGCGCGCATCGCCGCTGGCGCGAATCGCCTGGCTCGCCTACGGCGTGCTGATCGTCTACGCGAGTCTCGCGCCGTGGTCGGGCTGGCGCGACCTGGGCGTCAGCCCCTGGGCGTTTCTGACGGCGCCGCTGCCGCGCTACATCACCGGCTTCGACATCGCGGTCAACGTCGCCGGGTATCTGCCGTTCGGCGCGATCGGCGTTCTCGCGCTGTATCCGCGGTTGCGCGGCGCGCGCGCGGTTTTCGTCGTGTTTCTCGTAGGCGCGCTGCTGTCGGCCGGCATCGAGGCGCTGCAGACGTATCTGCCGCGACGCATCGCGTCGAACGTCGACCTCGCCGCCAATGCCGCGGGGGTCGCGATCGGCGCGCTCATCGCCTCGCCTTTGTGCCAGGCGCTGATCGACCGCGGCCGGCTCGCGCGATTGCGCGCGCAATGGTTCGCCCGCGACGCGACGACCGCGCTGCTGCTGCTGGCGTTCTGGCCCATCGCGCAGATCCATCCCGGGCCGATGCTGTTCGGACTCGGCGAAGTGCAGCCGACGCTCGACGCGGTCGCGCGTTTTTTCGGGTTCGTCGCGCCGCAGCTCGGCCGAACGGGATTCGGGCCCGCCGAATTCGTGATGGCCGAAGCGATCGTCACCGCGTCGGCGGTGCTCGCCGCAGGGCTCACGCTCGCGGCGGTCGCGCTGCCCGCCGCGCCGCGCACCGCGCTCGCGCTTGCGCTGGTGGCGGTGGCGCTGCCGGCGCGGGCGCTCGCCTACGCCGTGCAGTTCGGCCCCGAGAACGCGTTCGCCTGGGTCACGCCCGGCGCGATCGGCGGGCTCGCGATCGGCGCGCTCGCGCTCGCCGTCGCCTCGGCGGGCGCGCAGCGCGCACTGCTGCGGCTCGCGCTGCTGGCGGTGGTCGTGCTGCTCGTCGCGGTCAACGTCGTTCCCGACAACCCCTACCACGCGAACTGGCTCAGAGGCTGGCGGCCCGGCCGGCTCGTGCACTTCAGCGCGGCTGCCGACTGGATCGCCGCGCTGTGGCCGTACGCGCTGCTGCTGTGGCTGCTCGGTCGGGCCTTCAGGCGCCGCGTCGGCGACTCGTTCTGACGGCCGTGGCCGGCCGCTCGGTAAACTGCCGGCTTTGCCAGCGAGTCGTCCATGGGCTACTACGAGCGTCACGTCTTCTTCTGTCTGAACCGGCGCGATGACGGGCGCGCGTGCTGCGCGAGCCATGACGCCGAGCGGCTCCAGGCGTATGCGAAGGACCGCGTCAAGAAACTCGGGCTCGACGGCAAGGGCAAGGTCCGCGTGAACAAGGCGGGCTGCCTCGACCGCTGCGACGACGGGCCGTGCATCGTCGTTTATCCCGAGGCGGTCTGGTACACGTACGTCGACGAACACGACATCGACGAGATCGTCGACTCGCATCTCGTTCGCGGCGAACCGGTGGAGCGCCTGAAAATCTAGTCTGCGGTCGGCCGCGAACGAACCGTTTCCGCGGTGCCGTGCGCGCGATCTGCAATCCGAAGCCGCGATCCGAACCGATGCACGAACGGCGAACGATCCCCGGACCGATTGGACGCATCGAGGTCGCGCTCGACTGGCCGGAACAGCGCGACGCGCTCGCAGGCGCCGCGTTCATCGGCCATCCGCATCCGCTGTACGGCGGCACGCTCGACAACAAGGTCGTTGCCACGCTCGCTCGCGCCTTCGTCGCGGTCGGATGGCTGGCGGTGCGTCCCAACTTTCGCGGCGTCGGCGCGACCGAAGGAACGCACGACGAAGGCCGCGGCGAGACCGACGATTTCCTGCACATGATCGCCACCATCGGCGAATGGGCACCGGACGCAGCGAACGCGGCCGCGACCGCATGCGCGCTCGCCGGGTTTTCGTTCGGCAGCTTCGTCGCGGCCAGGAGCGCGCGCACGCTGGCCGCGCAGCATCATCCGGTAAAGCACCTAGTGCTCGTCGGCACGGCCGCCGGCAAATGGCCGATGCCACCGGTGCGCTCCGACACGCTCGTCATCCACGGCGAAGCCGACGAGACGATCCCGCTCGCTGACGTGTTCGACTGGGCGCGGCCGCAGGAACTGCCCGTCGTCGTACTCCCAGGCGCGGATCACTTCTTTCACAAGCGTCTGTCCACGCTGAAACAGCTCGTCATCAATCACGTGCTTGCGGCAAGCGCGATTGACGCTCGTACGCAAAGCCGATAAAAGGCTGGCGACTTCGCCGCAACCGACACGATCGGCTCGCGGCGTGATTCGCGAGACTTGCAGCCCCGGGCTGTCGGAAGCGTGCGGATGGACGAGAAGCTGGTCTATACCAAGACCGCGAAAGGGGTTGCCGAGGTCGCTGCGCGCGGCGGCGTCCTGTCGCTGTCGGCGCGCCGCATCCTGATCATGGTCGACGGCAAACGCAGCGTCGCCGACCTCGCGCCGCTCGCACGGCCGGGCGAAATCGACGGTCTGATCGCCACGCTCGAAGCGCAGGGTTTCATCCAGCGCATGCAGGACGCCGAGCCGCCCGCCGCGCCTTCGACGCGACGCGTGCCCGATGCGCCGACGGTCGCCGGCGTCGAACTGCACACGCTCGGCTCCGAGTCCGTCGAGGAGCGCACGCTGCTCACGTTGGACGAAGCCAAGCGCCGCACGGTGCGCGCGTTGACCGACCGGCTCGGCCCCGATGCGGAGATCATCTCGATGCGCATCGAGCAGTGCCGAACCGCCGACGAGCTGCGCGACCGCGTCAAGGAAGCCGAGCGCATCATCGCCGGCCTGCTCGGCGAAGCGGCGGTCGCCGACTTCCTGCGCGCGCTGCGCGGCCGCTGAGCGCGGCGCGGGTACGATTCGGGTTCCGCACCCCGAACGCGCCCGACGGCGCTGCAAACGAATGGACTGGCAAGACGCGACCTGTTACCTCAACGGCGAGTGGCAACCGCTTGCGTCCGCCAAGGTCTCGGTTCTCGACCGCGGCTTCATCTTCGGCGACGGCGTCTACGAAGTGATCCCGGTGGACACGGTCGAGCCGGGGTTGCGCGCACCGTTTCGGGCGCGCGAACACTTTGCGCGGCTCGAGCGCAGTCTCGCCGCGGTGCGCATCGACAATCCGCTGACGATGGACGGCTGGCTCGGCCTGCTCGCCACGCTGATCGACCGCCACCCGTGGCCGCGCCAGACCGTCTACCTGCAGGTCACGCGCGGCGTGGCCAAACGCGATCACGCGTTCCCCACGGGTGTCAGGCCGACCGTTTTCGCGGTCAGCTCGCCGTGGCCGCCGATTCCGGCCGAGAACCTCGAGCGCGGCGTGGCCTGCGTCACGCACGCCGACGAGCGCTGGCTGCACTGCGACGTGAAGAGCATCTCGCTGCTCGGCAACGTGCTGATGAAGCAGCACGCGGTCGATCACGGCGCGTTCGAAACAGTGCTGTTCCGCGACGGACTGCTGACCGAGGCGTCGAGCGCGAACGTCTTCGCGGTGCGGCGCGGGACCATCGTGGTGCCGTCCAAGTCGAACCTGATCCTGCCGGGCATCACGTACGACGCCGTGCTCGACATCGCGCGAGCGCACGGCGTCGAGGTCGAGGTGCGCCCGGTCGCCGAATCCGAAGTGCGAACGGCCGACGAGCTGTGGCTGTCGTCGTCCGGGCGCGAAGTGCTGCCGGTGACGCGGCTCGACGGCGAACCGATCGGCGATGGCGCGCCGGGCCCGCTGTTCCGACGGATGCACGCGTGGTTCCAGCAGGCCAAGCGCGAGGACGCGCTGCGCTGGAAATCGCTGCTGCCCGCCCTCAAATTGGCTGCATGATTGCACCCATCACGCTCGACGGCGCCTCGCCGCTGCAGTTTCCGACCGACTTTCCCATCAAGGTCATGGGGCGGCGCGTCGACGAGTTCGCGCAGGCGATCGTCGCGGTCGTCACCGAACACGCGCCGGACTTCGACCCCGCCACTCTGGAAATGCGCGCTTCGAAGCATGGCAACTACCTGTCGCTCACCGTCACGGTACACGCGACCTCGCGCGAGCAGCTCGACAACCTGTATCGCGCGCTGACGAGCCACCCGCTGGTCAAGGTCGTCCTGTAGGCGCGCCGCGATGAGCGCTGTCGCTGCGCCGCCGCTTGCAGTGCGCGTGCTCGGCCGCGCCGACTACGTTCCGACGTGGCACGCGATGCGCGAGTTCACCGCACGGCGCGATGCCGACACGCCCGACGAGCTGTGGATCGTCGAGCATCCGCCCGTGTTCACGCTCGGCCAGGCGGGCAGGCGCGAGCACCTGCTCGCGCCGACCGACATCCCCGTCGTGGCGACCGATCGCGGCGGGCAGATCACCTACCACGGCCCCGGGCAGGTCGTGATCTACACGTTGATCGACCTGCGGCGACTCGGCATCTTCGTCAAGGAACTCGTCTACCGCATCGAGCAGAGCGTGATCCAGACGCTCGATGCGTACGGCGTCGAGGGCAGACGCGTGAAAGGAGCGCCGGGGATCTACGTTCCGGTGAACCAGAGGCCCTCACCCGTGCGTTCCCCCGATGTCCGGGCCGATGGAGAAAAAATGGTGTCTGACCCCGATTTTTCGGGGGTGGCAAAGATCGCGGCGCTGGGGATCAAGGTGACGAACGGGCGCAGCTATCACGGCGTGGCGTTCAACGTGGCGATGGATCTGACGCCGTTTTCGCTGATCGACCCGTGCGGCTATCGGTCTTTGGCCACGGTCGACTTGGCTACACTGCGTGTCCAGACGACTTGGCACGAAGCCGCGGAGCGGCTCGCCGCGCGGCTCGCCGATCACCTCAGCCCATGACCTCCGAAGTCATCCGCAAACCGACGCCCGGCGCCGATCCCTACGCGAAGAAAAAGGGCGAGGCCAAGACCGCGCCGGTCTTCAAGAAATTCCCGATCAAGGTCTCCACGGAGACCGCGCCGCTGCGCAAGCCGGAGTGGCTGCGCGTGCGCGCCGGCTCGCCGGCGACGCGCTTCTACGAGATCAAGGCGATCCTGCGCGAGCACAGGCTGCACACCGTGTGCGAGGAAGCGACCTGCCCGAACATCGGCGAATGTTTCGGCAAGGGCACGGCGACCTTCATGATCATGGGCGACAAATGCACGCGCCGCTGCCCGTTCTGCGATGTCGGCCACGGCCGGCCCGATCCGCTCGATGCCGACGAGCCGGTCAATCTGGCGAAAACGATCGCCGCGCTGAAGCTTTCCTACGTCGTCATCACCTCGGTCGACCGCGACGACCTGAAGGACGGCGGCGCGCAGCACTTCGTCGACTGCATCCGCGCCGTGCGCGAGCTTTCGCCGCGAACCAAGATCGAGGTGCTGGTGCCGGACTTTCGGGGCCGCATGGAACGCGCGCTTGACATCCTCGAAGCCGACCCGCCGGACGTGATGAACCACAACCTCGAGACCGTGCCGCGGCTGTACCGCGAAGCGCGGCCCGGAGGCGATTACGCGCATTCGCTCGCGCTGCTGCAGGCGTTCAAGCGCCGCATGGAGGCACGTGGGCTGACCGTGCCGACCAAGAGCGGGCTGATGGTCGGCCTCGGCGAAACCGACGACGAGATCCTGCAGGTGATGCGCGACCTGCGCGCGCACGGCGTCGACATGCTGACGATCGGCCAGTATCTGGCGCCGACCAATCATCACTTGCCGGTACGCCGCTACGTCCATCCGGACACGTTCAAGATGTTCGAGCGCGAAGCGCAGGCGATGGGCTTTTCGCACGCGGCTTGCGGCGCGCTCGTGCGCAGCTCGTACCACGCCGACCAGCAGGCTCACGCCGCGGGCTACGCGTAAGCCGAGAGGGCTTCCGTCCGAGCGCAGCGGATGATCGACGTTCCGAACGCACTCGCGGGCACGGTCACGATCGTCGCGCTGGTCGCCCTCGGCATCTTCGTCTACCCGTGGCTGCTCGCGCGCAGGGGCGGCGCCGCGGCGACCGCCATCGCGACCCTCGCCCTCGCGCTGCTGTTCTTTCAGTTCGATCGCGCGAGCGGCGCACCGGCCGCAGTGTCCGCGGCGTTCGCCCTGCTTTGGGCGCTCGCGCCCGCCGTCACGGCCGCGATCGTGCGGCGCTTCACGCGCTGATCACCTTCCCCTCCCTGTCAAATAGGGGGTGGAGCAATGGCTTCAGCCGGCCAGTTCGGCAGCGATGCGCCTTTCGAGATCCTCGAAGTCGGTGCGGCCGACGTAAACGCGCACGATGCGGCCGTGCGCGTCGATCAGAAACTTGGTCGGCGTGACTTGCGGGTCGCCGAACGCTCGCGCGACTTCGCCCTTGAAGTCGAGCACGACGTCGAACGGCAGGCCGCGCGTTCGCGCGAAGTCGAGCACGAGATCCGGCCGGTCGTAGCGCATCGCCACCGCGAAGGTCGTCAATCCGCGCTCGGCATGACGCCGATGCAGCGCGACGAGATCGGGCATCTCGGCCAGACACGGCGCGCAGGTCGTCGACCAGAAGCTCACGAGCACCGGCCGGCCGTGCAGTTGCGCGAGCGACTTGGCCTCGCCTTGGATGTCGGTGAGTTCGATCCGCGGCGCGGGCCTCGGTCGGTCCGCGAGAAACGGCAGCGCCGCCAGCACTGCGACGAGCATGAGGGCGACCAAGCCCAGCACGAGCGCGAGGCGCCGCGCCGACCGTGCGTTGGAACAATCTTGCTCCGGCGCATGTTGTTGCTGGGTGCGTTCTGCCATGATCGTCCGGTCCGTTCGCTTGCGGCGCAGTGTAGCCATCGCGATCGTATTCGCGCCACGCCGGCGTATGAGGTTTTCCACCGATCCGCGCCGAATTGCCGGAGATCCGAGATGAACCACACCGATACCGACCGCCGTCAGGCGCTCGCGCAGCTTGCCGCGTGGGGCGCGCTCGCTGCGCTCGGGATGGCCGCGCGCGACGCCCGCGCGTTATCGCTCGCCGACCTCACGAATCGCGACGCAGCGGCGGGCCTCAAAGCCGCGCTCGAGCAGGGCGCGAACGTCGCCGTGCAACTGCTCGGCAGGACCGACGGCTTTTGGGGTGACGACCGCGTGCGCATCCCCCTGCCCGAATGGCTGCAGCGCGGCGAAACTATGCTCAAGCTGATGGGGCGCGGCCGCGACGTCGAAGAACTGAAGCTCGGCGTCAATCGCGCCGCCGAGCAGGCGGTGCCCGAAGCGAAGCATCTGCTCGTCAACGCCGTCCGTACCATGAGCGTGCAGGACGCCAAATCCATCCTGACCGGCGGCGATGACTCGGTGACCAAGTTCTTCGCCGAGAAGACACGCGCGCCGCTCGCCACGCGATTCCTGCCGATCGTCACCAAGGTGACCGACCGGATCGGCCTCGCACGGCAGTACAACTCGCTCGCCGGTCAGGGTGAGAAACTCGGACTGGTCAAACCCGAGCAGGCGCGCATCGAACGGCACGTCACCGGCAAGGCGCTCGACGGCCTGTACCTGATGATCGGCGAGGAGGAAAAGAAGATCCGCGAGGATCCGCTTTCCGCCGGCGCGGCGATCGCGAAGAAGGTCTTTGGCGCGCTCAAGTGAGGCCGCGCGCGTAAGAACCGCCGCCCGTAAACGACCTTAACGTCTCCCCGTCATGCGCCGCCGATGACCGACACGCTGCGCCCCTTCACCCGCGGACCGGCCGCCGCAACGACGCGCCGCGCGACCGCGGCGCGCAGCGTGCGGCCCGCGCGCGTGCTCGTCGTGTTCGGCAAAGAGTGGGACCGCGGCGCGTTCGCGCCGCAACTCGCCGCCGGCGAGATCGAGCTGGCGTTCGAAGGCTTCGACCTGTTCCGCTTTCCCGGCAACGCGCGGCTGCTCGCGTTCGACGCGTGGCGCTTCGTCGATCGCGTCTGCGCCACGTACGCGGGCCGGGTCGACGCGGTGCTGTCGAACAACGAGCAGTTCGGCGCGCTGCTCGCCGCGGTGATCGCGCAGCGGCTCGGGCTGCCGGGAAACGATCCGCGCGCGGTCGTGCTCGCGCACCACAAGCTCGCCTGCCGCGAAGCGCAACGGCGCGTGGCCGCCGACGCGGTGCCGCGCTTCGCCGCGCTCGGCTTCGCGCTCGACGATCCGCGCGCGCGCGACGCGCGCGCGTTGCAGGCGGCGGTCGCCGCGAGCGATCTCGCGTGGCCGCTGTTCGTCAAGCCGATCAAGGCGACCTTCTCCGTGCTCGCGCGGCGTGTGGACTCGGCTCGCGCGCTGGCGCAGCACCTGCGCTTCGGCCCGTTCGAACGCCGGATCATCCGCAGGCTCGTTCAGCCGTACGCGGACATCGCCGTGCAGGTCGCACCCGGGCTCGCCGATGCGGCAGGCATGCTGCTCGAAACGCCGATCGCCGGACACCAGGTCAACGTCGACGGCTACGTGTTCCGCGGCGACGTGCGCATCGTCGGCATGACCGACGCGCTGATGTATCCGAACGAAGCCAACGGCGCGCAGCACTTTCTGCGTTTCGCCTATCCGTCGCGCATCGCCTCGGACGTGCGCGCGCGCATCGAGCGGCTGACGCGGCTGCTGCTCGCGGAGCTTGGCTTCGCGCACGGCTTCTTCAATGCCGAGTTCTTCGTGCGGCCCGACGGGCGCGTGCACTACATCGAAGTCAATCCGCGGCTCGCGTCCCAGCTCGCGGATCTGTACCGCTGGGTCGATGGCCGCGACGTCTACCGCATGCTCGTCGCGCTCGCGCGCGGCCGCGACCCCGAAACGGTCGAGCGCCTCGCGCCCGCCGCCGGCGCCGCGGCGAGCTTCGTGTGGCGCAAGTTCGACGGCACCGCCGCCGACCGGCTGCCCACGCGCGCCGACCTCGACTGGCTCGCGCGCGAACACCCCGACGCGCGGCTGATGCTCTACGCCAAGCGCGGCGCCGCGCTCGCCCGCGAATACAAGTGGCTCGGCAGCCACCGCTACGCGGTGATGAACCTGTGCGCCGAAGACGAGCCGCGACTGCGCGAGCGGTACGAGGCGATCTGCAACCGGTTCGGCTGGCCGGCGGCGTATTGATCACGGACCACGTGCCCGGCTAGCGCCCGCGAAGCCGACAGCGCAACGCCAGTCAGTGGACGCCGCTTTCCCCGGCTCGTAAGCTGGCACAAGGGTCCCCGAGTCGGGGAGCGAGGTCGGATCGGCTGCAACATCGGCGCGTCCGTGGCGGGTTTATCAGTTCTCGTTCGTGTCGCGGGAAACCACGATGCTCTGGCCGAGTACCAAGCGCGGGGGGCGTCGTTCCCCGGAGGTCGCCACCCACATTATTGAATCGCTGATCGCGTTAGCTAGCAGACGCCACTAGTCGGATCAAGTCATCCCGCGCGACTCACGCACGAGATAGCACCTATGAAGCGGAGAACATCGGCCGCGAGGCGTTTCGCCGAGATCGAAAACATCTCGATCGCTGGAATCACGGAGCGCATGGGGCCACTTGGCCTGCACATGTACGCCGAATCATTCCTCTTGGCAGCCCGAGCACTTCCGAAACCAGCGGTTCCCTTTGAACCAGTGCGACCGTACCTTGTTTGCCATGCGATTGAACTTGCTCTTAAGGCGTTTCTGTCGCTCCGGGGCGCAGCCATGCTCGAACTAGCAGACGGTCCGTATGGACACAACCTCGAATCGCTTCTCACGAAGTCCATCGAAGGCAACCTGGCAGAGTTTGTCTCGCTTTCAGAATCGGACAGCGATGCGATTCGCCTCGCAACGACCTACTACCGCGGCAAGGTGTTTGAGTATCCCGCCGTCGGGGAGGCGCTGAGCGCATATCCTCGAATGCCGCCTGTCGAAGCGTTGTTTGAAGTTGCAGCCTCGCTGGTCGAGGCGCTCCGCAATCCCTGTAGGGAGGCAACGTGACTCCTTTACCAAAGGGGCGACCTAACCCTATTGAACGTCGGCCTTCGAGGCGCCGTGCCCCTTGGGTCGATAAACGCGGGGCTTGAGCACCCGCCCGTGCCTCCACTCGCCGAGTGAAACCCGCCCTGCTCGTCTTGATGTCCGTCTTCGTCGCCGCGTGCGCGACACGCGGCCCGGCCACCGAAGAGCCACACGCGCTCGCCTGCGGACGAATCCGGATCGTCGCCAACGGCGAGGACGTAGCTTGGGGTGCCGCCTTCGATCGTCCGACGCCCGAGCTCTATCACGCGAAGTCGCGGCGATTTGTCAACCGGATCGCGCTGGCCGGCGGCGGGCTGTTCGCGGAGGCGGTCGAACGCGACGGATCGTTCTGCTGGCGGCTCGGCCGCGGGACGTACTTCGTTTCACGAATCGTTCCGTTCCAGGACAGCGCACCCGCTCGGCCCGACGATCCGAGTGCGATCGTTTTCCCCGGGGTCGCGTTCAAGCTCGACGAAGACACGCGAGCGGCCTACGTGGGCACGCTGAGGATCTCTGTTTCGGTCCGCACGCACCTGATGGGGCAGCGGCGGATCGTCGGCAGACCGTCGGTCGAAGTCGTGGACGAATTCGACCGCGACCGCTCGCTCGCGAAGGATGGGCGCACCGTCGAGCTGCGGAAGAACCTGATGGTGCGCATCCCCGAACTAGAAGGCATGGCTTTCCACCCGGAAGTGCCCGACCTGCCGGCGCTGCTGCGGGACGTGCCTTGGTTTCTGTTCACGCCGCGGCGCTAGCGGGTGTACGCGCGGGACACCGGGGTCTGGCAGGGACCGGAGCGGTTGCGGCTTCGCGTCGATGGAGAGTCCGAAGAAATCGTCCCTGCCCGCCATTTCAATCGGGGTTCAACGCTTGCCTGAACCGCCGTTGGCCGACTTCGACGAATACGCGATCGCAGTCGAGCGCGAGCCACGCGGTGCTCAAGCCGCGCCGGCCTCCTGCGCCTGAGCACTGACCTGCGGCGGCAGCGGCGCGTCGAGGGCGGCGCAGATCGTTCGCAGGCAGCTCGCGGCTTTCCAGTTGGTCGCGCCGTCGACGAAGGCGGTCGCGGCGCAGGCCTTGATGAACGCGGGTTTGGCGAGCGGCGCGAGCTGGTTGAGCTTGTCGAGCGCGCGGCTCACCGCGTCGAGCGCGATCTTCTCCGCGGGAACGAGCGCCGCGTCCACACCCGGCAGCAGCAGCAATCCGGCGTTGAACGCACGCTCGGGCGTCTCGGGAAGGCGCACGGTCGCGACGAGCGACAGCACGAGCGCGGCCTCGGGCGCGAGCTGCGCGACGCTCGCGTACTTCACCGGCACCGCGCGGTGCGCGTCGGGGCCGATGCGGCGCTTGAGCACCGTGAACAGCAGGAACTCGGCGAGCGTGATGCGGCCGTCGGCGACGATCAGCCCGTGCGCGAGCCGCAGCAACCGCGCGGCGGCATCCTGCGGCAGCTTGCGCAGCGTCGGCATCACGCGGTCGAGCAGCGGCAGCCGCGCGCCCGGCGGCAGTTGCTGCACGGCTTCGTGAAAGCGGTCGACCTGCGCGAGCGCCACGCTGCCCAGCGCCTCGACGATCTGCTGGCGCTGCTGCGCGCCGAGGTCGCGATCCTTGTCGACGAGCATGCCGAGCACGAGCAGTTGCGCGCTCGTCGTGTCGAGCCGCGCGGCGTCGAGCAGCGCGGCGGCCGGATGCGTTGCCGTGCGTTGCGCGGCTGCGTGCGCGCGGGATTCGACCGTGCCGATCGCCACCGGCACGCGCTCGACTGCAGCCTGCGCGCTGCCGACCAGCGCGGCGAGCGGGCTCGCGGCGGAGTCGATCGCGCGCGCGGCAGCGGTCGCGCCGGCGGGCGTGAATTCGATCGGCGGCAGCGGCGCGGGCGTCTCGCTCGGCACGAGCCCGCCCATCGCGAGCGCGAGCGGCTGCTCGGGCGCGGGCACGAAGTCGAGCGCGCGGCCGTAGATGCGCTTGATGCGGTCCGCCAGCGGCGGATGCGTCGCGAACAGTCCGCTCGCGAAGTTGCGCCGCGCCGCACCCAGGAACAGGTGCGACAGCGCCTCCGCGTTCGGATGCTCGATCTTCGTGCCGAGCCCCGTCTCCTGCGTCAGCCCGCCGATCTTGCGCAGCGCGCCGCCGATGCCGTCGCGGTTGCGCGTGAACTGCACCGCGCTCGCATCGGCCAAGTACTCGCGCTGGCGCGACACCGCCGCCTTGATCAGCCGGCCGAAGAACACGCCGACGTAGCCGACGATCCACAGCGCCAGCCCCGCGACGACGAGCCCGCCGGCGCCGCCCCGGCTGTTGCGGCTGCCGCGGCTCATCTCCATCAGAAAGCGGCCGAACATCGCGATCATCAGCAGCCCGAACAGCACGCCGATCAGCCGTAGATTGAGCCGCATGTCGCCGTTGAGGATGTGGCTGAACTCGTGGCCGATCACGCCCTGCAGCTCGTCGCGCGTGAGCCGCGTCAGCGCGCCGCGCGTGACCGCGATCACCGCGTCGTTGACCGAGTGCCCGGCGGCGAACGCGTTGATCGACGGCTCGTGGTCCATCAGGTAGACCTTGGGCACGGCCACGCCCGAGGCGAGCGCCATCTCCTCGACGACGTTGACGAGCCGGCGCTCGAGCAGATCGCCGGTCGAAGGATCGACCGGCCGCGCGCCGACCATCGCCGCGACCGCGTCGCCGCCCGAGCGCAGCCGCTGCATCTCCCACCACGTGCCGCCGCCGATCAGCGCGAGCGTGACGATCGTGTTGGTCGCGTAGAAGCCGGTCGGCAGCCCGCGCCGGCCGATGAAGTAACCCGCGTTCTCGACGAAGCCGAGATAGATGAACGAAGCGACCGCGTTGACCGCGATCACCACGCCGATCACCGCGAGCACGAACAGCACGACGAGCCGCGTGCTCGTGCGGCGCGCGAGTTCCTGCTGTTCGAAAAAGTCCATCGGGAGTCGGATTGCGGATCGCGGATCGCGGATTGCGTGCGACCGCTACGCGTCGCCCGGCGCCGCTCGCTCGCCTTCCGCCAAGCGCGAGGATCTCACGCCGGTTGCTCGCGCAATCCGCAATCCGAACAGCGCAATCTGCGGCGCGATCCCCCTAGAACTGCACCTTCACCGCCTTCTTCTCCTCCGGCGATTCGGTCGACTGCAGCAGCTCGGCGAGCTTGAAGGAGAAGAAGTTCGCGATCACGTTCGACGGAAACTGCTCGACCGCGGTGTTGTACGCCATCACCGCGTCGTTGAAGGCCTGGCGCGCGAACGAGATCTTGTTCTCGGTGCCGGTCAGCTCCTCCGACAACTGCATCATGTTCTGGTTGGCCTTCAGGTCCGGATACGCCTCGGCGAGCGCGAAGAGCCTGCCCAGCGCGCCGGTCAACGCGCCCTCGGCGGCCATCAGCCCCTGGATCGCGGCGGGCGAGGCCGGGTCCGCCGCGGCGGCGGCGTTGGCGCTGACCGCCGAATTGCGCGCCTTGATCACGGCCTCGAGCGTCTCGCGCTCGTGCTTCATGTACGCCTTGGCGGTCTCGACCAGGTTGGGGATCAGGTCGTAGCGGCGCTTGAGCTGCACGTCGATTTGCGCGAACGCGTTCTTGAAGCGGTTGCGCAGGTTGACCAGCCGGTTGTACGCGCCGATCGCCCAGAACACGACGAGCGCGATCAGACCGAAGAAGATGATCCAACCCATGTCACGACCTCCCGTTGGTGAGAACGACCGCTGGACACCGCGCCCGCCGCATCGCCGCCGGCGAACCCGCCCCCGGATCGAGTCCGGGGCGCGCGGACTATAAGTCAATCGCCCTCGCGCGCAAGGACTTCGTCGATCGCGGCCGCGCGCGCCTCGCGCCGCCGTGTTCCGCACGGCAGCTCGCGGCGGATGAATGGCGGCCGCGCTATTTGCGCTGCGACTCGGGCGCGGCGGGCGTGCCGAGCAGTTCCTCGAGTTCCTTCTCGGTGATGTAGTCGAAGGCCTTGACCACGCCGAGCACGTCGGAGACGCGCGCCGCGACCTGCGCCGCGGCGTCGCCCTCGGCCGGCGTCACCCGGCCCAGCAGGTAGACGATCGCGCGCTCGGTCGTCACCTTGACCGCGCCCGCAGGCACCCTCTTCGACTCGAGAAACGCGGCGCGCACCTTGCCGGAGATCGCGGTGTCCTTGGCGCGCGAACCGACTGTCGACAGCCGGCCGACACCGAGCTCGTTGAGCACCGCGCGCACGTTCTCGGTGTTGGCGGCGATTCGCTCGGCTTCGGCCTTCGCCTCGGCGGTCAGCACCTCGCCGGTCAGCAGCACCTTGCGGTTGTAGCTGGTGACGTTGATGTTGATCGTGCCGCGCTCGAAGCGCTCGGCGAGCGCGCGGTTGATCCGGCGCTCGATCGCTTCGTCTTCGAGCTGGATGCCGACCGACCTGCGATCCGACGCGACGATCGCGCCGCCGACCATCGCGCCGCCGACGACCAGTGGCGCGCAGCCGGCGATCGCCGAAGCCGCGGCTGCGGCGGCGAGCGCGCGCAGCGCGCACCGTCTGACGTTCATGTGCCCCACGCCATGCCTCCTATGAGCCGTTGTCCATCGATGCCGTTCCGCCCTCACCCTTCCGCGGCGAAGGCATCCCGGATCCACTCGGTGACGCCGTTCGCATCCGCGGTGATCACGTCGAAGCGGCACGCCGGCAGCCTGTTTGTCGCGCCGTAGCGCTCGACGAGGAAGTGCTGAGCCGCGCGAACGATCCGCCTGCGCTTGAGAGCGTCCACGCTCGCGCCGGCGCCGCCGAAGCGCGCGCCGCTGCGCAGCCGCACCTCGACGAAGGCGAGCACCGCGCCGTCGAGCGCGATCACGTCCAGCTCGCCCTCGCGATAGCGCACGTTGCGCGCGACGATGCGGCAGCCGTTGGCGGCCAGGTGCGCGCACGCGGCCTGCTCGGCCGCGTCGCCCGCGCGCTGCCTGGGCGTTCGCACGCCACTGGCGCGTATCGGCTTCAACGCTGCGCCCTCATCGCACGTTCAGCGCGCCAGACCGCGGCGCTCGACCTTGCCGTTGCGAAACACCGCGAGCGTGGGCACGCGTTCGACGCGCGCGCTGCGGTCGCGATCGACGGCGAGCGCGCCGGTCACGCCGTCCAGACCGAAGCTGCGCCGGCCCTGCGCCCACTCGATCGCCAGGCGGAACGCGTCGATGCCGAGCGCGTACAGCCGTTGCAGCTCGCCCGACAGTGCCTGCTCGGGCTTGGGATGCACGATGACCGCGAGGTGGTCAGGCTCGAGCAGCCAAGGCATGTCGACGAAGTTCACGCCTTCCAGCTCGGGGGCGAGCAGCGCGGCTTCCGCGCCACCGAGGTTGACCTGCGAGGTCGCGTACAGCTTCACCGCCGGCGGCACGCGCGGGCGCACCGCGGCGGCGTCGCGCGCGTCGAGCGCAAGGAACACCGCATCGAGCCTGGCCGCGGCGATCGCATCCGACAGCGCCTGCAGCGTGTCGTAGGTCACTCGCATCGGATACAGCGTCGCGGCCTGCCCCGCCTCGCGCAACGCGTCGCGGAACGCGTTGCCCATGCGGCGCGCGAGCGGCGATTCGCCGACGACGATCATGAAGCGCGGCGCGGCAGGCGGCGCGCCGACCGGCGGCGGCATCGGCAGCTCGCGCAGCGCGACGGCGACGATCTGGCGCGCCTCCTGTTCGATCGACACGCCGAAGGCGAGCACGTGCGGCGCGAGCCCGACATCGCTTTCCGGCAGATTCAGCGTGACCAGCGGCAATGGCGCGGCGACGCGACCGCTGCCGAGCGCGTTGACCGCGTCGCGCGTGAGCGGACCGACCGCGATGTCGGCACCGCGGCTGCGCGCCCCTTTCAGGGCCGCCGCAAGCTGCGCCGGACCTTCCTCGATCTCGATGAGCTGGATCGTCGCGCCGGTTCCAGAAACCGACTGCGCGGCGAAGAAACCCTGCCGCACCGTCTCGGCGGCGCGCGCGAAAGGCGTGGTCTGCGCGGGCAGGATCAGCGCGATGGTCGGCGGCTTGGGCGGCGGCAGCGGCGCGGGCTGCGCCGCGGCGCCCGGCTGAGGCACCGGCGCCGGTTGCACGCTCGCAGGCGCGGGCTCCGCTCGTGCGATCGGTTCGGTCGCCGGCGGAGCGCCAGCCGCCGCTTGCGATGCGGGCTCGGGCCACGGCTGCGTTGTCGGCACCTGCGCGCACGAGGACAATGCGAGCAGCGCGCACGCGGCGAGCCACGGCGTGCGGCGCCGGACGAGGTTACGTGCCGGGCCTGCCGATGGGGAGCTTGCGGCTTTCACGATGGAATCGAACAACGGGCGTGCGCCCGAGGGGCTGGTCGAAGCGAGCGGTGTCGCGGCGCAGGCGTTTCCCACCGGCGCATTGTATGTAGTCGCCACACCGATCGGAAACGCGGCCGACATTACGGTGCGCGCGTGGTGGGTGCTATCGCATGTCGACGCGATCGCGGCCGAGGACACACGCACGACGCGCGCGCTGCTCGAGCGCTACGGCATCTCGGCCAAGCTCATCGCCGCGCACGAGCACAACGAGCGCGCGGCCGCGCAGCGCATCGTCGAGCGGTTGCGCGCGGGCGAGCGGATCGCGCTGGTGACCGACGCGGGAACGCCGGCGATCTCCGATCCCGGCGCCCGCATCGTTCGCGCGGTGCTCGACGCCGGGCTGCGCGTCGTGCCGATCCCCGGCGCAAGCAGCTTCACCGCGGCGGCGAGCGCCGCGGGCATCGAAGCCGGCGAAGTGCGCTTCATCGGATTTCTGCCCGCGGGCGCGAACAAGCGGCTCGCCCGCCTGCGGGCGATCGCCGCCGACGCGGCTGCGTGCGTGCTGTTCGAAGCGCCGCACCGCGTCGCCGACACCGCGCGCGAACTGGCCGCCGTGCTCGATCCGCAGCGCAGGGTCGTCGTCGCGCGCGAGCTGACGAAGAAGTTCGAGACGATCGTCGCGCTGTCCGCGCGCGATCTGCCCGCCTGGATCGAGCGGCACGAGCCGCGCGGCGAATACGCGATCGTGATCGACGCGGCCCGCATCGAGTCCGGGGGCGCGCCCGCTGCCGAGCTCGACGAGACGACGCGCCGCTGGCTTGCCGCGCTCGCCGAGGCGCTTCCCGCCGCGCGCGCCGCCGCGGTCGCCGCCAAGGCGACGGGCCTGCCGCGCGAGCTGCTGTACCACGAGCTGACCGCGCTGCGCGGCGAGTGACGCCGGCACGGCGCGGTTCGCTGCAGACGATACCCTCTCCTCGGAAACGGGGGCGTAGGCGCAGTGTCGCAAGGCAGAGTTTCGCGCCGCCGCAGCGACGTGCGCCTTAAAGCGCGGTGCCGGCCAAGGCGGAGGTGAGGGACTCCCCGAGCCGACGTGCCACCCCTCACCAGCACCCTCTTTCCGACAAGCAGGGCGAGGTTGATGAAGCTACTGTGCCGGCGCCGCTTCGGCGATGTAGATCTCGACGCGGCGGTTCTGCGCGCGGCCGGCTTCGGTGTCGTTGCTGGCGATCGGCTCGCGTTCGCCGCGGCCCTCGATCGCGATGCGCTGCGCGGCCACGCCGCGCGCGACGAGCCGATCGCGCGTGGCCTGCGCGCGCGCGACCGACAGCGGATTGTTGACCGCGTCGGTCCCGGTCGAATCGGTGTGGCCGATCACCTGGATTGCGGTCACCGTGTGTTCGTTCATCGTCGTGGCGAAACGGTCGAGCACGCTGCCGAGCGCGGGCTTGATCTCCGCGCGGTTCACGTCGAAACCTGCATCGGCCGGGATGTTGAGTTTGAGCCGGTTGTCCGCGGTGCGCGTCACGTCGATGCCGGTTCCGCGCGAAGCCTGCTCCATTTTCTGGCGCTGCTCCTCCATCTTCTTGCTCCACACGTAGCCGCCGATCGCGCCGACCGCGGCGCCGACTGCTGCACCCGTCGTCGCGCTGCGGCTGCGGTTGCCGCCCGCGGTGGCCGCGCCGATCGCGGCGCCCGCGACCGCACCGATGCCTGCGCCGGTCGCCGTGCCCTTCTGCGTTTCGGTCATGTTGGCGCAGCCTGCCAATGCGACGGCCGCGGCGGCCGTCGCCGCAACGAGGTGTCCGAGTCTCATGCGTGCAAGTCCCGAATGCTGGATGAGTGCCAGGAAGTCTACGGGCCCACCGGCAGGGCGCCGCCGAGCGGCGCTCACGCCGATCGGCTAATGAGTCAGGACGGCTGCGGGCGGGAGATCTCGATGCGAATCCCACCAGCGGCGCGCGGCGACGTTGGTCCACGGCGTCTGCGCGAGCAGCGCGTCGAGCGCTTCGATGACCGCGGTCGCCGACGGCGGGCGGCGCTCGGGCGACTTCTCCAGGCAGCACGCGATCAGCGCATCGAGCGACGGCGGAACGGGCATCGGCGCGACGCTGCTCACGCGCGGCGCGGCCGTGTGCACGACCTGGTACGCGAGCGCCAGGTCCGAGTCGGTGTGGAACGGCGGCCGCCCCGCGAGCAGGAAAAAGCCCACCGCGCCGAGCGAATACAGATCGGAACGGTGACCTGCTTCCTCGGGGCGCTCGATGCGCTCGGGCGCCATGTACGCGGGCGTGCCCAGCACGCGCAGCGCGCGCGTCAGGTCGCGCGTCGCTTCGGTGCGCGTGTCCTTGACGAGGCCGAAGTCGAGCACCTTGACGACGTCGTGCTCGCCGCCGCGACGGCACAGCATCACGTTCGCCGGCTTGATGTCGCGATGGATCAGGCCGCGCTCGTGCGCTTCGGACAGCGAACCGGCGATCCCGCGCAGCACGTGCGCGGCGCGCGCGGCCTGCATCGGCCCGTGCGTCTCGACGATCTGTTGCAGCGTCAGCCCGTCGAGGAATTCCATCGCGTAAAACGGCTGCCCTTCCGGCGTTCGGCCGTAGTCGTAGATCTCGATCGTGTTCGGATGCATCAACTGGCTCGCCAGCCGCACCTCGCGGTCGAAGCGCGCGAGCGCCTCGTCGTCGGCGATTGCCAGCTCGATGATCTTGACCGCGGTCGGCCGCTTCAGCAGCCGGTGCCGCGCGCGGTAAACGCGCGCCATTCCGCCGTGGCCGACCTCTTCGAGCAGTTCGTAGTTGCCGACGCGCTTGGCTTCCTGCGTCTCGATCTCCATGCGGCGGATTCGCAGCAGCGCCACCACCAGCCCGAACACCGCGATGCCGATGCCGAAACCGAGCAGCAGGAACACGCGCTCGAGCCTGAACAGCGGCGCAAAGGCCTCGGCCTCGGCCACTTCAACGGCGATCCCGAAACCGAACTCGTCGAGCCAGCGCCATGCGCCGACCACCGGCTTTCCCAGATAGTCGTCGTACGGCTGCAGCAACTCGCCGGCGCGCGGGCCGTCGGGCCGTTCCACCGCGGCCAGCGCGGCGGCGATCAGCCGGGTGTGCCGCGGCCCGCCGCTGGCCGCGTTCGGATCGTTCAACTCGACGCGCAGGATCGACGATTCGCCGCGCCGCACGAGCCCCATGTCCTCGAGCGTCGAGCGAAAACGGCTCTCGGACAGCAGCCGCCCGCGCGAGTCGAATGCGTAGAGTTCGCCCGTTTCGCCGAGCCGCGCCGCCTCGAACAGCTTCGAGAACCGCTCGTTGGCCGGCTTGCCGATGTCGAGCACCGCGATCACCGCGCCCCGCGCATCGCGCACCGGCGCGGCGATCCACACCTTGGGGGCGTCGCGCCGCGCGCCGCTCGCCACGCCGATGCGTTCGACCTCGCCGAGCGAACCGGTGAAACGCGTGGCGCCGGCGAACACCGGATCGAACACGGCGCGGCGCTGCGCGTCGAGCACATGCCCGCACTTGAGCGCGTCGCGCGCCGCGAGTACACGGCCGTTGCGGTCGATCAGGTGTACGGCGGCCGCCAACTCCTCCTGTCGCAGCACGTCGACCGTCGCGATCAGGTTCGCGCCGCGCGGGCCGCGGCACGCGGCGGCCGCTGCGTCGCCCGCGCCCCCGGCCTCGTCGAGCAATCGCTCGGCAGCGACGACGATGCGCGGATCGGACGCCCAGCGTTGGACGTTCAGCCGCTTTTCGACGATCCAGGTTTCGGTCGTCGTCGCCTGGCTCGAAACGAGCGAGCGCAGGTTCGCGGCGGCGAGCTCGATCAGCGCGTTGCGTACACCCGTGTAGATCCACACGCCGAGCAGTGCGGCCAGCAGCAGCCCGACGGCCACTTCGACGGGGCGGTCCCGCGCGAGTGCGCCGAGGCGCGCGAGCAGCGTCGACTGAAGCATCGCGCCCCGGCGCGCGGCCCTACCCCGGCACCGCGGCGACGACGCGTGCGACCGCGCCGGTCAGCTTCTTCGCGTACGCGATGTGCAGGAACTCGTTGGGCCCGTGCGCGTTGCTCTTCGGCCCGAGCACGCCGGTGGTCAGGAACTGCGCGTTCGGGAACTTCGCGCCGAGCATGTTCATGAACGGGATCGTCCCGCCTTCGCCCATCCATGCGGCGTCGCTGCCGAACGCGAAGCGCGACGCCTCGTCGACGACGCTGGCCAGCCACGGCGCGGTCGGCGGCGCGTTCCAGCCGCTCGCGCCGAAGTCTTCCTTGAACGTGACGCGCGCGTTGTACGGCGGATCGCTTTCGAGAAGCTGTTTGAGCACGCGCGTGGCGCGTTCGCCGTCGACGGTCGGCGGCAGCCGCAGCGACAGCTTGAACGAGGTCTTCGGCCGCAGCACGTTGCCGGCCGAATCGATGCTCGGGAAACCCGCCGCGCCGGTGACCGACAGCGCGGGACGCCACGTGCGGTTGAGGATCCCCTCGACGGGGTCGGTCGTCGTCGGCATCGCGTGCGCGTGCGCATCGGGCCCGTGGTTGCAGCCGACCCACGGGAACTGCTTCCAGACCTGGTCGCCGAGGATCGCCGCCGCGGCGTGCACCTGCTGCATGCGCTCGGCGGGAATCTCGGCGTGGAACTCCGGCGCGAGCACGCGGCCCGTCGCCGGATCGTCGACGCGGTTGAGCAATTGACGCGCGATGCGCATCGACGAAGGCACGATGCCGCTCGCGTTGCCCGAGTGCACGCCCTCGGTCAGCACCTCGACCGTCAGCACGCCGCCGACGAGCCCGCGCAGCGAAGTCGTGACCCACAGTTGCTCGTAGTTGCCGCAACCCGAGTCGAGCCCGGCGACGAGTGCGACGTCGCCGAGCTTGGGCGCGAGCAGGTCGAGGTACGCGGGCAGGTCGAAGCTGCCGCTCTCCTCGCACGTCTCGATGATCCCGACGCAGCGCGGCCTGGGCACGCGCTGTGCGTCGAGCGCGGCGATCACCGTGAGCGCGGCGTAGATCGCGTAGCCGTCGTCGGCCGCGCCGCGCCCGTACAGCAGATCGCCTTCGATCACGGGCTTCCACGGACCGAGATCGTCGCGCCAGCCCGTCATCTCCGGCTGCTTGTCCAGATGGCCGTAGAACAGCACCGTTCGATCGTTGCCGCGCCCGCCGGTGGCGGGCACGTCGAAGAACAGGCACGGCGTGCGGCCCTCGATCGCGACGATCTCGATCTTCATCCCTTCGATCGACTGCGCGCGGCACCACGCTTCGGCGTCCTTGATCACCTTCTGCAGATGACCGTGCGCGGCCCAGCTCGCGTCGAACGCCGGCGACTTCGCGGGCACCTTGACGTAGTCGACGAGCCGCGGCACGAGATCCGCGTCCCATTTGCGGTCGACGAATTTCTTCAGCTCGGAGAGGTCCATGGCGTGGCTCGGCGGTCCGTCATCACCGGTGCTCAGGATAGCCGAGCGCGACGGCCGCGGCGGATGACGCCGCAGCCGCCGAGCGTCGGTTCACGGCCGAAGAACGGGCAGCGCAGCGCGGCCGAGCAGCCGCTCGAACTGCTCAGCGAGCGCGAGCGCCGCAGCGCGGTCCGCCAGCCGCCCCGCCAGCACGCGGTACAGCGCGCCGTCGCGCTCCACGCGCGGCGCGCCCGCGGCGGTCAGCTCGCCCGCGTTCTGCTCGAGCAGCACGGCGATGCGTTCGCGCAGCGCTTCGGCATTGCCGGCGATCGAGAAGGCGCCCAGTTGCACCGACCACGGGCCCGGAGCAACCGGCGCAGCCAGCGCAGGCGGTGGCGAAGCGGGCGGCGGTGCGCTCGGCAAAACCGGCGGCGCGGCCGTCTCGTATCGGCCCGCGCGGATGTCGGCGAACGTGAGCCGAACGACCTCGACCTCGCCGGTGCCGGCGGCGGCGATCCCGAGCTTGACGGCGGCGGCGTACGACAGGTCGATCACGCGGTCAGGCTTGAAGGGTCCGCGGTCGTTGACGCGGACGATCGCGGACGCGCCGCTGCGCACGTTGGTCACGCGCGCATAGCTCGGGATCGGCAGCGTCGGATGCGCGGCGCTCATCGCGAACATGTCGTAGCGCTCGCCGCTGGAGGTGCGGTTGCCGTGAAACTGCCGCCCGTACCACGACGCGAGCCCGCGCTGGCGGAACGGGCGGTCGTCGGTGATCGGCGTGAAACTGCGGCCAAGCGCGTTGTACGGGCGGTTTGCGTACGGGTGGAACGGCTCGATGCGCGGCACCGCGTCGGGTGTGGAGGCCAGATCGGCCGGCGCGCGCTCGGGCGGGCCGTCGTCCTGATAAAAGCCGCCCGCGCGCTTGCTCGGTGCCGTCGAACACGCGGCGAGCGCGAGCACGAGCGCGGCGACGGCGATGTTGGCGACGACTCGCGCTGCGCGCATCGCGGTTACCTTCGCAGCACGACGACGTCCTGGTTCAGCGCGCGGCGCAGCTGCGCGGCGAGCGCGAGCGCCGCTTCGCGGTCGGGAAGATCGCCGACCAGCACGTGCGAGCGGCTGCCGATGCGTTCGACGCGCACGATGCGCTGCGCGGCCGCGACGTCAGTCGAGGCGAGCCGCGCCGCGACGCGCGCGCGATCGCGCTCGGCATTGGCGGCGACGGCGAACACACCGACCTGGACAGCCCACCGTCCCGGCGCGAGCGGTTCGGCCGAGGCCGGCGCCGCGCGCTCCGCGGTCGCGTTCGCTGGGGCCGGCGGCTTCGGTGCAGCCTCGGTCACGGGTGCGGCCGCAGCAGGCTGCGCGCGCGGCGCGACGTCGGCAGCACGCGCCGGGGTGGCACTCGAAGCCGCTTGCGGCATCGCTTCCGGTGTGCGCGTATCAGGCGCGGCGGCGTACTGCGGCGCGTTGACGATGTCGGCCGTTCGCAGCGGCTCGGCTTCGGAGAACCGCTTGGCCGGCGGTGCGCCGCACCCGGCGAGCGCGGCGCCGATCGCCGCGGCGGCGGCGTACGCTGCTGCCGGCGACAGGCGCGGTGCGTTCACGACTGCACCAGTTTGCGGTTACGGTGAATGCTCATCAGCATCCCGCAGGCCATGCCCAGCGTGACGAGCGCGGTGCCGCCGTAGCTGATGAAGGGCAGCGGCACGCCAACGACCGGCAGGATGCCGCTGACCATGCCCATGTTCACGAACGCGTAGGTGAAGACGATCATCGCGATCGTCGCGGCCAGCAGCCGGCCGAACAGCGTGGCCGCGTTGCCCGCGATCGAGAATGCGCGCATCACGAGCGCGAAGAACAGAACGACCAGCACGAGGTTGCCGACCAGTCCGAACTCCTCCGAGTACACCGCGAAGATGAAGTCGCTCGTGCGTTCGGGGATGAACTCGAGGTGCGTCTGCGTGCCCTGCATCCAGCCCTTGCCGAACACGCCGCCGCTGCCGATCGCGATCATCGCCTGCAACGTGTGGAAGCCCTTGCCGAGCGGGTCCTGCATCGGGTCGATCAGCGTCAGGATGCGCTCGCGCTGGTAGTCGTGCATCAGCGTCCAGGCCACCGGCAGCGCGGCGAGCCCGGCGACGGTCAGGGTGGCGAGCCACTTCCACGGCAGGCCGGCGAAGAAGATCACGAACGCGCCGGCGGCGAGGACCAGCAGCGCGGTGCCGAGATCGGGCTGCCTGACGATCAGCGCCACCGGCACGGCGACGATCGCCGCGGCGGCGGCGAAGTCGAGGGTGCGAACCGCGCCTTCGCGCCTGTGGAAGTACCACGCCAGCATCATCGGCACGGCGAGCTTCATGATCTCCGAGGGCTGGATGCGCGCGACCCCGATGTCGAGCCAGCGCGTCGCGCCCTTGACCGTGACGCCGGCGAACTCGACGCCGAGCAGCAGCGCGACGCCGACCGCGTAAGCGGGCACGGCGAGCTTCATCAGCGTCGGCGGCGGAATGCTCGCCGCGACGAACATCACCGCGCCGGCGACCGCCAGGTTGCGAAGCTGATCGGTGAAACGCCACGGATAGTCCGCACCCGCCGAGTACAGCGTGACGAGACCGATCAGCGCGAGACTCGCGACGATCGCCAGCAGCGCGGGGTCGAACACCGCCAGCCGCGCCAGCGCCCAATCGCCGATGCGGCGGCCGAGCGCGATGTCAGTCACCGGCGGCTCCCGTCTCGCGCTGCGCGTACAGCTCGGAAGTCTGTCTCGGCAGCGCAGGCGCGACGCGCGCACGCGCGCCGCGCCAAGGGCGGAAGGTGGACGAATGCGCCTGCGCTCGCACTTCAGTCGCCTCGAGTTTCGGTGTCGCGCTGCGCGTACAAGGGTGGCGCCGCCTTGGGCAGCGCAGGCGCGTTGGGCACCTTGCCGAGCAGGTAGTAGTCGATCGCCTGGCGCGCGATCGGCGCCGCGGCGAGCGCGCCGAAGCCGCCGTTCTCGACGATCAACGCGAGCGCGATCTTCGGGTCTTCGGCCGGCGCGAACGCGATGAACAGCGAGTGGTCGCGATGCCGCTCGTCGACGCGGTTCGCGTCGTACTTCTCGTTCTGCTTGATGCCGATCACCTGCGCGGTGCCGGTCTTGCCGGCGACCTTGTAAGGCGCGCCCTGGAAGGCCGCGCGGCCCGTGCCGCTGATGTTGACGTCGACCATCGCGTCGATGATGGTCTTCAGGTGCTGCGGCTTCAGCGGAATGCGGTAGCTCTCCTTGGGCACCGTCAGGCGCTTCTCGCCGGTGCGCGCGTCGACGACCTGCTTGACCAGGTGCGGCTTCATCACGACGCCGCGGTTGGCGAGGTTGGCGGTCGCGTGCGCCAGTTGCAGCAGCGTGAACGCGTTGTAGCCCTGGCCGATGCCGATCGAGATCGTCTCGCCCGGGTACCACTTCTGCTTGAAGCGCTGCTGCTTCCACTGCGTCGACGGCAGGATCCCCGTCTGCTCGCCCTCGACGTCGATTCCGGTGATCTGGCCGAAGCCGAACGGCTTCATGAAATCGTGGATCGCGTCCACGCCGAGATCGTTGGCGAGCATGTAGTAGTAAATGTCGCTCGACTTGACGATCGACCGGTGCATGTCGACCGGCCCCAGCGGCACCTTGTTGCTGTCGCGGAAGCGGTGGTTGCCGAACATGAAGTAGCCGGGATCGTAGATCACCTGCTCGGGTCGGCGCTTGCCCAGCTCGAGCGCGGCGAGCGCGAGGAAGGGCTTGTAGGTCGAACCGATCGGATACGTGCCGCGCAGCGCGCGGTTCAGCAGCGGCTTGTCCGGGTCGGTGTTCAGTGCATCCCAGTTCAGCGGATCGATCCCCTCGACGAACAGGTTGGGGTCGAAGGTCGGCTTCGAGACGAACGCGAGCACGTCGCCGGTGGCGGGTTCGATCGCGATCAGCGCGCCGCGGCGGTCGCCGAACGCCTTTTCGACGATCTCCTGCAGCTTGATGTCGACCGACAGGATCAGGTCGTTGCCGGGGATCGACGGCGTGCGCGACAGCGTTCGCACGGCGCGTCCGCCCGCGGTGATCTCGACTTCCTCGAAGCCGGTCGTTCCGTGCAGTTCGCGCTCGTAACTCTGCTCGAGCCCGATCTTGCCGATGTACTCGGTGCCGACGTAGTCGGCGGCGTCGGGCCAGGTCGCGATCCTTTCCTTGTCAGCGGGAGATACGCGCCCGATGTAGCCGATCAGGTGCGAGCCGACCTCGCCGAGCGGATAGTGGCGGAACAGCCGCGCCTTCAGTTCGACGCCCGGGAATCGATACTGATGCGCGGCGAACCGGGCGACCTCCTCGTCGGTCAGTCGCGTACGGATCGGGATCGAGTCGGCCCCCTTGAGCTCCTCCTGCAGTTTCTTGAAGCGGCGCCGGTCGCGCGGCTGGATGTCGATCACCTTGGCCAGCTCGTCGATCACCGCGTTGGCGCCGCCCGGGTGCTCCTGCGCGAAGCGCGTGGCGATCTCCAGCGTGTAACCGGCGTAGTTCTTCGCGATGATCACGCCATTGCGGTCCTTGATCAGTCCGCGATTGGCGGTGACCGGAACGACCGCGATGCGGTTGCTCTCGGCGCGCGCGTAGAAGTCGTCGTGCTTGAAGAACTGCAGCCAAACGAAGCGCCCGGCGAGCAGCAGCAGGCACGCCAGCACGAACAGCGACGCGGCCACGATCCGCGCGCGAAAGTGCAGGATTTCGTGTTCCGGGTTGCGCAGGGCTCTCATGTTCGGATTGCGGATCGCGGATCGCGGAGTGCGCGGGCCTCCCCTGTGCGGAACGCGGCGCTACGTGGGCGACAGCGTAGGCCCAACACGCGGCGATCCAGCCCGCGGAATGTCCAGCTTTTCATCCGCAATCCGCAATCCGCGATGCGACCCATGCGCAGTCCGCAATCCTAGATCGGCCGTGTTTCGTCCCGCTCGATTGGCCGCCGCTGCGGGGCGAGCAGGATGTAGCTCGCGACCGGCCACAACGCCGCGCCGATCGCGCTTTCGAGCAGATAGCTCCAGCCGGGGAATCCGCCGCCGACCCACAGCCGCACGGCCAGCGATGCGATCTGGGCCAGCAGCAGCAGCGGGCCGACGTACAGCGCCTGCGCGCCGAGCGGGAACCAGAGGATCCGGCGATGCAGCGAGATCGCGCCGTACGACAGCAGCGTGTACGCAAGCGCGTGCTCGCCGAACAGCGCGCCGCTGTGCACGTCCATCAGCAGGCCGAAGACGAAGGCCGCGCCGATGCCGACGCGGCGCGGCTGGTGCACGTTCCAGAAGACCAGCGCCAGCGCCAGGAAGTCAGGCACCAGCATCAGCCGCCCCCAAGGCAGCAGGTTCAGCAGGAACGCGACGACCAGCGACACCCAGATGAACACCGGGTTGACCGGCCGCAGCAGCACTTTCGGCCGGTACGCGCCGCGCCCGCCGGCAAGCTCGACCGGATCGACCGTTCGCGCAGGCCGCAGCGCGAACGACTGCGCAACCCGGTCGAGCCAGGATCCGAAGCGGTTCACTTCTTCGCTCCGCGCGGCTGCGGCCGCTTGGCCTCGGGCGCGGGCTTCGGCGGGATCTTCGAGGCGTCGACGATCAGCACCAGAAGCTGCGTGTGGCCGTGCACGCCCGCGCTCGGCGAAAGCACGACGCGTGCGAACTGGTCCTTCACGTTGCGTTCGACGCGCGCCACACTCGCCACCGGCAGCCCCGGCGGATAGACGCCGTCCAGCCCCGAAGTGACGAGCTGATCGCCTTGAACGATGTCGGCGTTGGCCGGCATGAAGCGCAGTTCGAGCGAGCCGGCATCGACACCGCCGTAGGCGACGCCGCGCAGCCCGTTGCGCAGGATCTGGACCGGGATCACCTGGTCCTTGTCGGTGAGCAGCGTGACCTCGGAGGTCAGCGGGAACACCCGCGTGACCTGCCCGACCACGCCGACTCCGTCGAGCACCGGGCTACCGGCGACGATCCCATCCTGCGCGCCGCGGTCGAGCACGATCTTGCTGGTGAAGCGGTCGCGCGACTCGTACAGCACCTGCGCGGTCACGGCTGAAGCACCGAGCCGCTCGCGCAGCCCGGCGAGCTGCCGAAGCCGCGCGTTTTCCGCGGCGAGACTCTGCGCCTGTTGCAGCAGCACCGCGTGCTCGAGCGACGCGCGCTTGAGCGCCTCGTTCTCGCGCGTGAGGTTGGCCACCGTCGTGAAGTAGTCGGCGACACGCGCGGCGATGTCGCGCGGCACGAGCAGCGCCTGCTGGATCGGATACAGCACCACGCCCACGCCGAGGCGGATCGTCTCGAGCGCCTTGACTCGCGAGTCGACGACCAGCAGGGCCACCGCGAGGAAAGAGAAGAACGCGAGCCGCGCCCGGGCGGATACGCCCTGATTGAACAGCGGTGGCGGGCCGTATTCCATCCGCGTCGGGAGTCGCGAGTCCGGAGCCGGGAGCCGTTCAGGCCGGTTGCGCCTTCTCCCGACGCCCGACTCCGGACTCCGGACTCACATCACCCATGCGCGAAGATCGAACCGAGCTTGTCCATGCGCTCGAGGGCGATTCCGCAGCCGCGCACGACGCAGGTCAGCGGATCCTCGGCGACGATCACCGGCAGTCCCGTCTCCTCCATCAGCAGGCGGTCGACGTCGCGTAGCAGCGCACCGCCGCCGGTGAGCATCATGCCGCGCTCGGCGATGTCGGCGCCCAGCTCGGGCGGCGTCTGCTCGAGCGCGATCTTCACCGCCGAGACGATCTGGTTCAGCGGGTCGGTCAGCGCCTCGAGGATCTCGTTGCTCGAGATCGTGAACGAGCGCGGGATGCCTTCGGACAGATTGCGGCCCTTGACCTCCATCTCCTTGACCTCGGAGCCGGGAAAGGCCGAACCGATCTCCTTCTTGATCGCCTCGGCGGTGGGTTCGCCGATCAGCATGCCGTAGTTGCGGCGGATGTAGTTGATGATCGCCTCGTCGAACTTGTCGCCGCCGACGCGCACCGATCCCGAATACACCATGCCGCCGAGCGAAATGATGCCGACCTCGGTCGTTCCGCCGCCGATGTCGACGACCATCGAGCCCGACGCCTCCGACACGGGCAAGCCCGCGCCGATCGCCGCGGCCATCGGTTCCTCGATCAGGAACACCTGGCTCGCGCCCGCGGCCTCGGCCGATTCCTTGATCGCGCGCCGCTCGACCTGCGTCGAACCGCAGGGCACGCAGATGATGATGCGCGGGCTCGGCGCGAGCAGCGTCGACGGATGCACCATCTTGATGAACTGCTTGAGCATCTGCTCGGTCACGGTGAAGTCGGCGATCACGCCGTCCTTCATCGGTCGGATCGCTTCGATGTTGCCGGGCACCTTGCCGAGCATCTGCTTGGCTTCGCGGCCTACCGCGCGAATCGCGCGCTTGGCGTTGGGGCCGCCCTCATGGCTGATCGCGACGACCGACGGCTCGTCGAGCACGATGCCCTTGCCGCGAACGTAGATCAGCGTGTTCGCGGTGCCGAGGTCGATGGCCAGATCGCTCGAGAAGTAGCTGCGCAGGAAACCGAACATAGGTTCTTCGTTGGCGGATTGCGGATTGCGCTTACGAGCCCGCCTGCAATCCTTGGGCAACCGGCGGACCGACGGCAGCCCGCATGAGTCGGCGATAATACGGCAAAAGCCCTCAGATATCGGCCGCAAGCCCTTGTTTTTGCGAGGTCGCGCTCGGCCATCCGGCTGGCCACCGACCCGCGACCCAGAACTCGAGATCGCGCTTCAGATGCCTCTGTCCATCGCCGACGTTCACCGGATCGCCCATCTTGCGCGCATCGAGATCGACGACGCGCAAGCGCAGGCGACGCTCGCGCAGTTGAACGACATCTTCGCGATGATCGAGAAGATGCGGCGCGTCGATACGACCGGCGTCGAACCGATGGCGCATCCGCTCGGCGGACGGCAGCGCCTTCGCGAGGACGTCGTGACCGAAGAGGTCGACCGCGAGGAGAACATGAAGAACGCGCCCGAACAGCAGGATGGACTGTTCCTCGTGCCGAAGGTGATCGAATGAGTCGGGAGCCGGAGTCGGCGCTCCGCGCCGCGGCACGCCCGACGGCACGGGCAAGCGGCGTCGCATGCGCCCGCGAGGCGGGCGATGACTGAGATCGAGCTCGCGCACGCATCGGTCGCTGAGCTGTCGCGGCTGCTCGACGCGAGGAAGATCTCCGCGGTCGAGCTCGCGCAACTGTTCCTGGCGCGCATCGAAGCACACCGCGCGCTCAACGCGTTCCTCGACGTGCGCCCCGAGGCGACGCTGGCGCAGGCCCGCGCGGCCGACGCGCGCCGCGCGAAAGGCGAAACCGGCGCGCTGCTCGGCGTGCCGATCGCACACAAGGACATCTTCGTCACGAAGGAGTGGGCGAGCACGGCGTCGTCGATGATCCTGCGGGGCTACATGAGCCCGTTCGACGCGACCGTCGTCGAGAACCTGAAGCGCGCCGGCATGGTGTGCCTGGGCAAGCTGAACTGCGACGAGTTCGCGATGGGCTCGTCCAACGAAAACAGCGCCTACGGCAACGTGCTGAACCCGTGGGATACGACCGCCGTGCCGGGCGGCTCCTCGGGCGGTTCTTCGGCGGCGGTGGCGGCGCGTATCGCGCCTGTGGCCACCGCGACCGACACGGGCGGGTCGATCCGCGAGCCGGCGGCGTTTGCCGGCGTCACCGGTACGAAGCCGACGTACGGACGCCCGTCGCGCTGGGGGATGATCGCGTTCGCGTCGAGCCTCGACACCGCCGGGCTGATGACCTATTCGGCCGAGGACGCGGCGCTCGTGTTCAACGCGATGCTGGGCTTCGACCCGAAGGACTCGACCAGCCTCGATCGCCCGCGCGAGGACTACACGCGCAGCCTCGACGCCGGCGTCAAGGGACTGAAGATCGGCGTGCCGAAGGAGTTCTTCGGCGCGGGGCTCGCGCCCGACGTCGAAGCCGCCGTTCGCGCCGCGCTCGCCGAGTACGAGCGGCTCGGCGCCCGGCTCGTCGAGATCTCGCTGCCGAACGCCGAGCTCGGCATTCCCGTCTACTACGTGATCGCGCCGGCCGAAGCGAGCTCCAACCTCGCGCGCTTCGACGGCGTGCGCTACGGGCACCGCGCGGCGAAGTACTCGGACCTCGTCGACATGATGAAAAGATCGCGCGCCGAGGGATTCGGTCCCGAGCCCAAGCGCCGCATCCTGATCGGCACCTACGTGCTCAGCCACGGCTACTATGACGCCTATTTCATCAAGGCGATGCAGGTGCGGCGGCTGATCGCCGACGATTTCCAGCGCGCGTTCGCCCAGTGCGACGTGATCGCGGGGCCCGTGACGACCAGCGTGGCATTCGGCTTCGGCGAGAAGGCCGCGGATCCGGTCGCGATGTACCTCGCCGACCTGTACACGGTGCCGGGATCGCTGGCCGGCATTCCGAGCATGAGCATCCCCTGCGGTTTCGGCGCGGGGCCCGTCAACGGCCGCCGACCGGTCGGCCTGCAGCTCATGGCGAACCACTTCGAGGAAGCGAAGATGCTCGGCGTGGCGCATGCGTTCCAGCGCGCGACCGACTGGCATCGGCGCGTTCCCGCGGGGTACTGAGGCGCCATGTCGCGACTGCTCGAACGCATCGATCGCGAGCTGGCGGCAGCCGACGACGCCGCGGCGCGCGTTCGGTTACTGCAGGACCGCGCCGTGGCGCTGACGCGGCTCGGGCACAGCGACGAGTCGCGCGAAGCGCTCGCCGCGGCGCGCGCGCAGCCGCAGGACGCACTTCCCGAGTGGCTCGCGCTGCGGTTCGGCTACGTCGAGGCGATCCAGACCTACTTCGCCCGGCGTTTCGCCGACGCGGCAGCGCAGATGCGCGAAGTGCTCGGGCGCGCGCGCGACGTCGGCCATGCCGCGCTCGTCGGCGAATGCGAATCGGCGCTCGCGATCTTTCTGCAGCGCGAGGGTGACGTGCGCAGCACCGCGCGCTACGCACGCGCGGTGCTCGCGAACGCCGAGGCAACCGCGGAGTCGCGCTATCGGGCCGCGCTGGCGCTCGCGACGCTGCTGCAGGACGCGAGCGAGCACGACGCGGCCGAGCGGTTGTACGCCGAGGCGCGCACCGCCGTCGAACAGATGGGCGACGACATCGCGATGGCGAGTCTGCTGCACCGGACCGCGTGCCTGCAGGCGGCGCACGTGCGGCAGGCCGCGGCGCGCGGCGAACTGGACGATACGGCGCTGCGCCGCGCGATCGGCGGACTGCAGACGAGCATCGAGTTCGGCGCGCAGATCGGCGAAGCGCCCGGGCGCGTGCTCGACGAGCTGATGCTGGCCGAGATGTTCGTGCTGCAGAGGCGCTTTGACGAAGCGCTGACACTGTACGAGGCCAACCTCGCGCTCGCCGAGCGCGACGGCCGGCTGGTCGAGGTTACGGTGGCACTCGCCGACCGCGCGCACTGCCTGCTGCGAACCGGTCACCCCGACGCGGCGCTCGCCGCCGCCCGCGCCGCGCAGGCGCGGCTGGACGACGCCACGCCGGCCGAGATCCGCGCGATCGTTCACGGCAACCTGGCGTCGATCCTCGCAGAGCTCGGCCGGGCCGAGGAAGCGCGCGAGCACGGCGCGCTCGCGCGCATCGCGTGGCAGGCGACCGAGCACGAACAGCGCGAGGCGCGGCGGCTTCTCGCCGAAGCGACGCCGACGGAGGCCGGGCGATGACGCAGTGGGAAGTGGTGATCGGGCTGGAGACGCACGCGCAACTCTCCACCCGCAGCAAGATCTTCTCGGGCGCGTCGACCGCGTTTGGCGCCGCGCCGAACACGCAGGCGTGCGCGATCGATCTGGCGCTGCCCGGCACGCTGCCGGTACTGAACCGCGGCGCGGTCGAACGCGCGATCAGGTTCGGGCTGGCGGTCGGCGCAACGATCGCGGAACGCAGCGTCTTCGCGCGCAAGAACTACTTCTACCCCGACCTGCCGAAGGGCTACCAGATCAGCCAGTACGAGATCCCGATCGTCCAGGGCGGCTCGCTGTCGTTCGTCGTGACGCCGAAGCAGGGCGAGCCGTATCTGAAGACCGTGAGGCTCACGCGCGCGCACCTCGAGGAGGACGCGGGCAAGAGCCTGCACGAGGACTATCACGGCATGAGCGGGATCGATCTGAACCGTGCCGGCACGCCGCTGCTGGAGATCGTCTCCGAGCCGGATCTGCGGTCGAGCGCCGAGGCGGTCGCGTACGCGAAGGCGCTGCATACGCTGGTCGTGTGGCTCGGCATCTGCGACGGCAACATGCAGGAAGGCAGTTTCCGCTGCGACGCGAACGTCTCGGTGCGGCGCGCGGGCGAGGCGAAGCTCGGCACGCGCTGCGAGATCAAGAACCTCAACAGCTTCAAGTTCCTTCAGGCGGCGATCGACTTCGAGGTCCGCCGTCAGATCGAGCTGATCGAAGACGGCGGCGCCGTTGTGCAGGAGACGCGGCTGTACGACCCCGACCGCGACGAGACCCGCAGCATGCGCACCAAGGAAGAGGCGATGGACTATCGCTACTTCCCCGACCCGGATCTGCTGCCGCTCGAGGTCTCGCGCGAGTGGGTCGATGCGGTCGCGCGCGAGATGCCCGAACTACCGGCGGTGATGCGCGAGCGCTTCGTTCGCGATTACGGGCTGCCCGAATACGACGCACAGACGCTGACCGCGAACAAGTCGCTCGCCGCGTATTTCGAGGCGGTCGCGAAGGCGGTCGCCGACAAGAAGGCGGCATCGAACTGGGTGATGGGCGAGGTGTCCGCGGCGCTGAACGAAGCGGGCATCGCGATCGACGACGCGCCCGTGTCGGCCGCGCAGCTCGCCGGGCTGATCAACCGCGTGCTCGACGGAACGATCAACAACAAGACCGCGAAGGACGTCTTCGCCGCGCTGTGGCGGCGCGAAGGCGCAAGCGCCGACGAGATCATCGAGGCGCGGGGCCTGCGGCAGATCTCCGATGCCAGCGCGCTCGAGAAGGTGATCGACGAGGTGCTCTCAGCGAACGCCAGGTCGGTCGAGGAGTTCCGCGCGGGCAAGGAAAAGGCGTTCAACGCGCTGGTCGGCCAGTGCATGCGCGCGACGAAAGGCAAGGCCAACCCGCAGCAGGTCAACGAGATCCTGCGGCGCAAGCTCGGCGCGGCGTGATGCCGACGACCCGGATCGTCCGGGCCGTCCGACACACGCGGGTCTACGGCGCGGGCGGCAGCGTGAAGTCCTGCGCCGCGTCGGCCGAGGTCAGGTCGATCGACGCCGATTGCGTCATGTAACCGGCCGCAGAGGCTTCCAGCGTGTACTTCGCCGCGCTCGCGGCCTGCGGCGCGAACGAAAGGGGCAACGGCATCGCGTACGTGGCGAACAACGGCGCTGCGGTCGGCAGCGTGAGCGTGTAGCCGCCGGTCATGTTCGCATTGACGTGCGCCACCTCGACCCTGGGCAGCGAACCGACCGCCTGCAGCGCGCGCACGCTGGGCAGGGCCGCCGCCGGCGTGACGGTGCCGCTGGCGGTGCGGGTCGCCGAGGCCGGCAACGCGATCGGCGCACTCGCGGTGCTGATGCGCGTTGACGATTGCGGCGCGACCGGCACGGCCGCGACGACGGCCGTCGCGCGTCCCGCCGCGGTGATCGCGACGTCGTACGCAGGCGAAGCCGCCGGGTCGAGGAAAGCCAACCTGAACGCACCTGTGCTGTCGGGCGTCGTCGCGCGAACGACGACTCCGTTGCGCTGCGCGCTGACGACGACACCTGTCAGCGTCGGATCGACGTTGCCTACGATCTCGGCCACCGTCCGCGGCAGCACTCCGATCACCGGCTTCAGCCCGTAGGTCCCGTTGCCGCGGGTGACGACCGATCGGCACGCATCGAAGTCGAGCACGAGGTCGACGAGTTGGTCGGGCTGAACCGTGAACGGATGGATGAGCTTGATCCCGCTCTGCACTGCGCTCGGCGTGTCGAGCGGCTGCTCGACGCCGCCGACCGGAACCACCGAGTTCGCCGGCGCGCCGCCGCCGTTGGGCCGCAGGACCAGTCGCAGTTGCGTGTAATGCCCCGCGGGCAGCGGCGTGGTCCCGAGTTCCTCGAGCACGCCGTTGGTCAGACCGAGCAGGTCGATCCGCCGGGCCGGATTGAGCCGGATCTCATGCCAGCCGGAATCCATCTCACCTGCGCTCTCGCTGCGATGAATGCGCACGCTTTCGACGGTGATGTTGACGCGCTCGAAGCCGCACGCTGGCGCATCGGTCAGCGCCACGCGCAGCGTTCCGCTGCCCACCCTCGAACCGCCGCCTCCGCACGCGATCAGCAGTGCGCTCGCGCCGGCCATCAGGCTCCATCGAAACACGGTGTTCCGCTCCATCGTCGTTCTCCAATCACTCGCACTGGTATTGATGGGACATCGTCCCATTCAATGCGCCGACGGACAACCACGGATGACCCGAAAGGCGGGACGCTCGGCTGAGCGGCAAAGCCGGAGGAAACTTCCATGAGCGTGAGTAATCGCCCACATGGCCGCGATCAGCCGCGCAGGCCGTGTGCGGCGCCGGCGAACCGGCGCGCAAGGCCAGGGGGCGCGCTATTGCACGGAGGACGGGCTGCGCTGAACCGGCATCGCGCCGGCGCTGACGAGTTCGCGCCAGCGCTTGCGCTCCGCGTCGAAACGCTCGTTGATGCGCTGCATCTCGGCGCGCGCGTCGGCGATGATCTTCTCCTCGCTTCGCATCAACGCAGCGTTGCCTTCGAAGGCGCGCTTGAGCTTGTCGGGCATTTCGCGCTTCGCGTAGAACTCGGCCTCGTTGTCGAGCTTCTTGCGTTCGCGCTTGTGTTCCTCCATCCGCCGCGTCGCTCGCTCGATCAGCGCCTGCCGGGTCGCGAGCGCGCGCGCCCGCGCGTTCTCGATCTCTTCCTCGCTCGCGTAGGTCTCGAGCAGCGCCAGATCCTTGCGCATCTGCGTACGCTGCTTCTCGGCCTCCTCGCGCTGCCGTCTTTCCTCGGCGGCGCGCGCGGCCTTCTGCTCGGGCGTCAGCGGCGGCTCGATCACACGCCGCACCGACCCGTCGGAGCGCAGCTCGCGGATCGCGCCGACGCATTCGGCGGGCGGGCGGTCGCCGCTGATCGTGCGGCCCTTGGCATCGCTGCACACGAAGATGCTCTGCTGGGCGGCAGCCACGGCCGCCAGCCCGCACAGCGCAAGCGCCACCGCGATGCGAACGGTTCGGTCAGGCGCCATAGCGGCTGCGGTACTCGAGCATGGCCGCGCGATACGGCGCGACCTGCGCCGCAGCGGGCGCGCCTGAATCGACGAAGGCAAGCAGATCGTCGAGCGTGGCGATCGCCACGACCGGCATCCCGTATGCGGCTTCGACCTCCTGCACCGCCGAACGGGGCGACAGCGCGCCGTCGGAGCCGGCGCGCTCCATGCGGTCGAGCGCGATCAGCACGCCCGCCGGCGTGGCACCCGCCGCCCGGATCAGTTCCACGGACTCTCGCACCGAAGTCCCCGCCGTGATGACATCGTCGACGATCACAACGCGCCCCTGCAGCGGCGCGCCGACAATCACGCCGCCTTCGCCGTGGTCCTTGGCTTCCTTGCGGTTGAACGCGAACGGCACGTCGTTGCCCAGTTCCGCCAGCGCCACTGCGGTGCTCGACGCGAGCGTGATGCCCTTGTACGCCGGGCCGAACAGCATGTCGAACCGGACGCGGCCGGCCGCGTGCGCCGCGAGCAGCGTCCGTGCATAGAATCGCGCGAGCGCACCGAGCAGCGAGCCGCGATTGAACAACCCCGCGTTGAAGAAATACGGCGACCTGCGTCCGGCCTTCGTGACGAACTCGCCGAAGCGCAGTACGCCGCTGGCCAGCGCGAACTCGATGAACTGCCGCTTGATCTGCTCCATCCGCCCCCGACCGAACCGGCTACCGGCGCCCGAACAGGGCGGCAGTATCGCAGATGCGATGATCCGTCGAACGCGCGGTCCGCGCGAAACCGTCCGCCCGCCTCACGGAGTCCTCACTTGATCCGCATCGCCACGTTGAACGTCAACGGAATCCGCTCCGCCGCCGCCAAAGGGCTGTTCCGCTGGGTCCGCCGCGCCGATCCGGACGTCCTGTGCCTGCAGGAAGTCAAGGCGCACGAGCAGGACATCCCCGAGCGCTATCGCTACCACGACAGCCTGCACAGCATCTTCTTCTGCGCCAAGAAGAAGGGGTACGCGGGCACGGCGATGTACTCGAAGAAGAAGCCGAAACGCGTGCAGCTCGGCTTCGGTGTCGCCGAGTTCGACGACGAGGGCCGCTACATCGAGGCCGAGTTCACGCACCTCACGGTGGTCTCCGTGTACTTTCCGTCGGGGTCGAGTTCGCCCGAGCGGCAGGCGGCGAAGTTCCGCTTCCTCGACGCCTTCATGCCGCACATGGCCAAGCTGCGATCGAGCGGACGCGAGATCGTCGTCTGCGGCGACGTGAACATCGCGCACAAGGAAATCGACCTGAAGAACTGGCGCAGCAATCAGAAGAACTCGGGGTTCCTGCCCGAGGAGCGCGCCTGGCTGACCGAGCTGTTCGACCGCCAGGGCTGGGTCGACGTATTCCGCCGGCTCGACCCGCGCCCGGGCCAGTACACGTGGTGGAGCAATCGCGGACAGGCGTGGGCCAAGAACGTCGGCTGGCGGATCGACTACCAGATCGCCACGCCCGGCATCGCAGCGAAAGCGAAAAAAGCCGAGATCTACACGAAGCAGCGCTTCAGCGACCATGCGCCGCTGATCATCGAGTACGCGGGGAGGCTATGAAAGCTCCGATCGATTGGGCCTTTGCCCGACGGGCATGCATCGCACTGGTCTCGCTCACGACCGCCTGTGCAATGAGTGACAACCGCGAACCACCGGTGTTGTCTTTGAGCGTTCCCGGTGCAGAGCAATTCGACCTGCCCGATGTCTTGGGCAAGCCCGTGCTTGTTGTCGCTCTCGAGCTTCCCGACGGCACGTTGCAGGAGGGAGAGACGGCCTTGTTCGAGATCGAGTTCGCGGTCGATTATCGCGGGCGGGTCACGACCTCCCAAATGAAGTCGAGCAGTCATCCGGCTCTTGATTCACGAATCCTCGCCCAGCACCGTGACTGGATGTACGCCATAGCAACTCGGGCCGATCTGTGTGCGATGACCCGTTATCGAGCGCTGCAACGCATTGGAATAGCGCGCCGTGACGGCAAGCTCGTCGCACCGATCGAACCCGCCCAGGTCCTCGAGGTTCACGCTCGGGACAAACGGCCCCTGGTCGACGATCTCAAAGAACTGAGCATTCCGAACTACAGAAACGTCGTGTATCGCATCCCGTATCCGAGAGCCGCGCTCATCGACGGCGTCGAGGCAAGGCTGGCACTCATCGTCGAGTTCGGCGCCGATGGTACGGTCAGCGACAGCTATCCGGTCAACGCCGCCTACGACCGCTGGGGTTTTACGCAAGGCGCGATGCAGGCCGTACGCAAGCTGAAAGCGGATCCGGCTCCCGGGCGCACCGTACTCGCGTGCATCCCTTTGCACTTTCGATTGCGCTGAGGCCCATAGGACCGGCGAAAGGTCATCGGCTGCGACCGGCTCGCGCCGCCTCGTACAGCGGCAGCACGCGCGGCAGCGCGGCCTCGATCTCGCGGATGCGCGTTGCGTGTCCCGGATGCGTCGACAGGAACTGCGGCGGCTGCGCGCCGCCCGCCTTGGACATCTTCTGCCAGACTCGCACGGCGGCACGCGGATCGAAACCCGCGCGCGCGGCGAGCTCGAGACCCGCGAGGTCGGCGTCGACTTCGTGGCTGCGCGAGTACGGCAGCGTGATCGCGAGCTGAGCGGCCTGCGCGAGCACCGTCGCGCCGACGTCGCTCAGGCCGAAGTAAGCCGCGGCGAGGTTGATGCCGACGTTCTTCAGCAGGGCTTCGCTCATCCGCGCTCGCCCGTGCTCGAGCAGCGCGTGCGCGATCTCGTGACCGATCACCGCGGCGAGCTCGTCGTCGTCGAGCGCGAGCCGGTCGATCAATCCGTCGAACACGACGATCTTGCCGCCGGGCATGCAGAACGCGTTGATCGCGGGCGTGTCGATCACGTTGACCTCCCACGCCCATGTCGCGGCCTTGGCGTTGAAGCGCGCGCCGTGCGGGATCAGTCGCTGCGCGATCGCGCGCACGCGCTGCACCTGCGGCGCATCGGTGTTCAGCAGCCTGCGCGCGGCCGCCTGCTGCTTGAGTTGCGCGTACTGCTGCGCCGCGCTGGCATTGACCATGCTCTCCGGCACGAGCATCAGCCGCGGCTTGCGCACCTGGACGCCGGCATCGGCCGGCGGCGCGGCCGCCGCCGGCGCGAGCGCGGCCGCGGCGATGGTGAAGGCGAGAATCCGCAGCCAGCGTCTCATGCGTCTTTCCCTTGGGGCGCCGAGCTTAGCTCGACCGGTAGACTCGCCGCACGTATGAGCGCCGCCCCGCTTTTCAACGCGTGCCGCGCCCGCCGATGAGCGCGCCGACCTCGTCGGCGCAGCGGCCCGCGCGAATGCGCCGCGCACGCGCGTGGCTCGATGCGCTGCGCGTTTACGCCGAGCCGCCGGTGGCGCGCATGCTGCTGCTCGGGTTCTCGGCCGGGCTGCCGCTGCTGCTCGTGTTCGGCACGCTGTCGTTCTGGCTGCGCGAGGCGGGCGTCGATCGCACGACGATCGGTTTCCTGAGCTGGGTCGCGCTCGCGTACGCGTTCAAGTGGGCGTGGGCGCCGCTCGTCGACCGGCTTCCGCTGCCGTGGCTGACGCGGCGCCTGGGCCGCCGGCGAAGCTGGCTGCTCGCCGCCCAATGCGCGGTCGCCGCGGGGCTCGTCGGCATGGCGTTGACCGACCCGCGGGCGCAGCTCGGCGTGCTCGCCGCGTTCGCGCTGCTGACGGCGTTCGCGTCGGCCACGCAGGACATCGCGCTCGACGCGTACCGGATCGAGTCCGCGCCGGTCGACCGGCAGGCCGCGCTCGCGGCCGCTTACCAGACCGGCTACCGGGTCGCGATGATCTGGGCCGGCGCGGGCGTGCTGTGGATCGCCGCGCGCTTCGACCCGAGCGAAGCGACCTACGAGCACGCGCCTTGGACGATCGCTTACCTCGCGATGGCGGCCTCGATGGCGGTCGGCATGGTCACGGTGTTCTATGCGCCGGAACCGCAGCCGCGCGAACCGCTCGCGCCGACAGCGCAGGAAAGCGCGTTCGCAGCGCGGCTCGCGCGCATCGACGCGCTGCCCGCGCGACTCAAACGGCTGCTCGTCTGGCTGCACGGTGCGGCGGTGAGCCCTTTCGTCGATTTCATCGTCCGCTACCGCTGGCACGCGCTGCTGCTGCTCGCGCTGATCGCGACCTACCGCGTTTCCGACGTCGTGATGGGCGTGATGGCCAACCCGTTCTACCGCGACATGGGCTTCACCAAGGACGAGGTCGCCGCGGTATCCAAGTTCTACGGCGTGGCGATGACGCTTCTCGGCGCTTTCGTCGGCGGCGTGCTCGCGCTGCGCATCGGCGTGCTGCGCACGCTCGCGGCCGGCGCGGCGCTTTCGGCCGCGACCAACCTGCTGTTCGCGTGGCTGGCGACTCGCGGCCACGATCTGGCATTCCTGATCTTCGCCGTGTCGGCCGACAACCTGAGCGCGGGCATCGCGAGCAGCGCGTTCGTCGCGTACCTGTCGGGGCTCACCAACGTCGCGTACTCGGCCACGCAGTACGCGTTGTTCTCGTCGGTGATGCTGCTGCTGCCGAAGTTCCTCGCCGGATTCTCGGGGTGGGCGGTCGATCGCTTCGGCTACGAAGCCTTTTTCGTCGGCACGGCGCTGCTCGGGGTGCCGGTGCTCGCGCTCGTGTGGCTGGCCGGCCGCGCGGCGGCCGTGCGGCCTCAGGGTTCGCCGTCCCAGTAATCGAGATCCGTGTCCGGCCGGTGGATGCGGCCGCCGTCGAGCAGCGGGCCTTTTTCGCGAGCGAACGCGAGGTATTTACCGGAGTCGGGGTACTCGCAGATCTCGGGCGTCTCCTGCGTGCTGATCGACAGGTACGCGAGCGGCGCGTTCGACGTGTTGACGATGTGGTGCGGATACTCCGGCCCCGGCGGAATCGCGATCACATCGCCGGCGCGGATCGGGACCATCTCGCCCGCCACGCGCAGCGAGCCTTCGCCCTCGAGGATCACGAACATCTCCTCCTGCGCGTAGTGGAAGTGATACGGGCACGTAATCTTTCCCGGCGGCAGGATGTCGTACGACGCGCCGAGCTTGCGCGCGACCGTGCCCGCCACGCGCGGGCCGATCACCGCGCCGAAACGTACGCCCTCGTACGGCGGCGTCGCCCGCTGCGAGGTCCTCAGCGGGACGTCGTTGACGTTGCGGACCAGCTTCGCGCGCAGTTCTTCGGCCCTGCTCATCGGTTCACCTCGTCTCGAAGCGATACACCGCCAGCGTGGCGCGCAGGCTCGGCAGCACCGTGACCGGGCGGCCGTCGGCGAGCACCGCGCGCGCCGTGATCCGAAGCCCGAGCTTGGCCGCGAGGATCTCGAAGTCCTTCAGCGTGCACAGGTGGATGTTCGGCGTGTCGTACCACTGGTAGGGAATCTGCGGCGTCACCGGCATGCGGCCCGCGAGCAGCGACACGGCGTGCCGCCAGTACCCGAAATTCGGAAAACTCACGATGCCCTCGCGGCCGACGCGCGCCATCTCGCGCAGGATGTCCTCGGCGTGCCGCATCGCCTGCAGCGTCTGCGACAGCACGACCGTGTCGAACTGGTCGTCTTCGAACATGCGCAGCCCGGACTCGAGGTCGGCCTGGATCACGTTGACGCGCTTGCGCACCGCTGCGAGCACGTTGTCGTCGGCGATATCCACGCCGTAGCCGCGGCAGCCCTTCGCGTCGCGCAGATGCGCGAGCAGCGCGCCGTCGCCGCAGCCCAGGTCGAGCACGTGCGCGCCGGGCGCGATCCAGCCCGCGATCAACTGCAGGTCGGTGCGCAGCGTCATGCCCCCGCCTCCGCCGGCCGCCGCGCTGCGCAATCCTCGGCGATCCCCTCGAAGTACGCGCGGACGACGTTGTGGTAGCGCGCGTCGTCCAGCAGGAACGCGTCGTGCCCGTGCGGCGCGTCGATCTCCGCGTAGACGACGTCGCGGTCGTTGGCGACGAGCGCCTCGACGATCTCGCGCGAACGCGCCGGCGAGAAGCGCCAGTCGGTCGTGAACGACGCGAGGAAGAACTTCGCGCGCGCCGGCGCGAGCGCCCGCTTCAGATCGCCGCCGGTCGCGCGCGCCGGGTCGAAGTAGTCGAGCGCGCGGGTGATCAGCAGGTACGTGTTCGCGTCGAAGTACTCGGAGAACTTGTCGCCCTGGTAGCGCAGGTAGCTCTCGACCTCGAACTCGACGTCGTAGTGGAACTGGTAGTCGTCGGCACGCATGCTGCGGCCGAACTTCTCGGCCATGTCGTCGCCCGACAGATACGTGATATGGCCGATCATCCGCGCCACGCGCAGGCCACGCTTGGGAACGACGCCGTACGCGTAGTAGTCGCCGCCGTGGAAGTCTGGGTCGGAGCGGATCGCCGTGCGCGCGACCTCGTTGAACGCGATGTTCTGCGCGCTCAACTTCGGCGTCGTCGCGATCGCGACGCAATGCGCGATGCGCTCCGGGTACTGGATCGTCCACGACAGCGCCTGCATGCCGCCGAGCGAGCCGCCCATCACGGCGGCCCAGCGGTCGATGCCGAGGCGGTCCGCGACGCGCGCCTGCGCGTTGACCCAGTCCTCGACGGTGACGACCGGGAAGCTCGCGCCGTACGGGCGGCCGGTCGCGGGGTTGATCGACATCGGGCCGGTCGAACCGAAGCACGAGCCGAGGTTGTTGACGCCGACGACGAAGAAACGGTTCGTGTCCACGGGCTTGCCGGGACCGACCATGTTGTCCCACCAGCCGACGTTGCGCGGCTGGTCGGCGTACACGCCCGCGACGTGATGCGAGGCGTTCAGCGCGTGGCAGACGAGCACCGCGTTGCTGCGGTCGGCGGCGAGTTCGCCGTACGTCTCGACCATCAGCGTGTAGTCGCCGATCGACGCGCCGCTCGCGAGCCGCAGCGGCTCGGCGAAGTGCATCGCCTGGGGTGTGACGATCCCGACGGATCCGGGCTTGACGACCATGTGTTCGACTCAGAAAAAAACCCGATCGCGGCCGCGTCGGGTTTGCGAGGCTGCGACGGTACGTCGCAGGACCGTTTAGCGGAATTTGTGGCGCAGGCCACGCGCCCGCAAGCTGGTCGGCAAATCGGCGCGGCGAAACAGGCCGCGAAGGGTAGGCGGCGCGGCGGGCGGTGTCAAACGGAGCGGTCCGCCGGGCGGCGCGCGGCCAGCGACTCGCGGATCTTCATCGGGTCGTGTTCACGCAGCACACGCGCGGCGAGCTTGGCCGAGGTCTTGACCGACAGCTCCAGCAGGTGCTCCTTCATCGGCAGGATCTGCGACGGGTGCATCGAAAACTGCCGCAGCCCCATGCCGAGCAGCAGCTCGGTCATCTCGAGCTCGCCGGCCAGCTCCCCGCACACCGACACCGGCATCCGCGCGCGCTGCGCGGTGCGGATCGTCTGCGCGATCAGCTTGAGCACGGCGGGGTGGAGCTGGTCGTACAGGTGCGCCACGCTCGCGTCGGCGCGGTCGATCGCGAGCGTGTACTGGATCAGGTCGTTGGTGCCGACCGCGAGGAACTTCAGCCGCTTGACGAAGGCCGGCAGCGACAGCGCCGCGGCGGGAACCTCGATCATCCCGCCGACCGGCACGCGCGCGTCGAACTTGCGGTGCGCGTCCTTCAGTTGCTCCTTGGCGCGGGCGATGAACGCGAGCGCCTGCTCGATCTCGTGCACGTGCGCGAGCATCGGCACGAGGATTCGCACGGTGCCGACGGCGGACGCGCGCAGGATCGCGCGCAACTGCGTGAGGAACAGCTCCGGGTACGCGAGGCAGTAGCGGATCGCCCGCAGCCCGAGCGCCGGGTTCGACTCCTCGGTCGGCGCGCCCCGCGCCATGCCGAGCGAGCGGCGCGCGGCGGGGTTGAGCACCTTGTCGGCGCCGATGTCGAGCGTGCGGATCACGACCGGCTTGCCCTTCATCGCGCGGGCGACCTTCGCGTAGGCCTCGTACTGCTCGTCCTCGTCGGGCAGTTCGTCGCGGTTCATGAACAGGAACTCGGTGCGAAACAGCCCGATGCCGTCCGCGCCCGCATCGAGCGCGTCGCGCGCGTCCTCGGGTGCTTCGATGTTCGCGAGCAGCTCGACGGCCACGCCGTCGCGGGTGCGCGCGATCCGGCCCTTCAGCCGCCGCAGCGCGAGCCGCGCTTCGGCCTGCGCCTTGACCTTCTGGCGATACGCGGCGAGCTCGGCGGCGTCCGGTTCGACGATCAGCTTGCCAGAGTCCGCGTCGAGGATCACGAGGTCGCCTTCGGCCACGCTCGTGCGCGCGCCGGTCGCGCCGAGCAGCGCGGGCAAGCCGAGGCTGCGTGCGAGCACGGCCGTGTGCGAGGTGGGCCCGCCCAGTTCGGTGACGAATCCGGCGAGCCCGATGTCGGTGTAGTCCCTGAGGTGCAACACGTCCGCCGGCGCCAGATCGTGCGCGATCAGCACGAGGCGCTCGCCGTCCTCGCGTTTCTTCGGCAGCATGGCCGTCGTCGAGCGTCCGGTCTCGAGCGCCTTGAGCACGCGTTCGACGACTTGACGCACGTCCTGCGCGCGCTCGCGGAAGTACGCGTCGTCGATCGACTCGAACTGCCGGCAGACTTCCTCGAGCTGGATCGCCAGCGCCCACTCGGCATTGATCAGCCGCTGCCGGACGAGGTCGCGCGGCACGTCGCACAGCAGCGAGTCGTCGAGGATCATCCGGTGCAGATCGAGGAAGGCGCGCACTTCGTTCGGCGCGTCAGGCGAGACGTTCGCGCGCAGCTCGTCGAGTTCGGCGCGCACCGTCGAAAACGCGTTGTTCAGCCGCGCCACTTCGCGCAGCACGTCCTTGCGCTCGATCGGATACTGGCGGAAGCCGAGCTCGCTCGGCGCGAGCAGGTGGGCGCGCCCGATCGCGATCCCCGTCGCGGCGCCGCTCGCGACCCCGATGCCGTGCAGCTCCTTGCCCATCCCTCGTCCTCGCCGCGCGCCCGCGGCGGCTTTGTCGTTGTATGCCGCGGCCGGGTCTACTCGTTCTCGCCGAAGCCGGTTTCGATCAGCGCGCCCAGCGCCTCGACCGCCTCGGCCTCGTCCGGGCCGTCGGCGTCGACGGTGACGATCGAGCCCTGCCCGGCGGCGAGCATCAGCACGCCCATGATCGACTTCGCATTGACGCGCCGGCCGTTCTTCGCGATCCAGACCTCGCTCTGGAACTTCGCAGCGGTTTGCGTGATCTGCGCCGACGGCCGCGCGTGCAGGCCGAGTTTATTGTTGATGACGAAGTCGCGCGAGATCATCGCCCTGCGTTCCGGTCCGTCCGCCCGGCTCCTGGTTCTGCTGCGACGCGCCCGACACCTGCACCACGCCCTGCGTGCCGCCGGCGAGGGCCTTGTCGACGGTATCGGCGAGCGGCCCGTCGCGGTAGCACAGCACGCGCAGCAGCATCGGCAGATTGACGCCGGCGACGACCGCGACGCGCCCTGGCTCGGCGAGCTGCGCGGCGACGTTGCCGGGAGTGGCGCCGAACGCGTCGGTCAGCACGATGACGCCGCTGCCGTCGTCGACCTCGCGCGCCAGCGCGCGCGCCGCCGCGACCGCCTGCGCGACGTCGCCGCCGGGCTCGATATCGAGCGCGCGAACGCGATCCTGTGCGCGGTGCGGCGCGCAACTGTAGACATGCGACGCCGCGGCGGCGAGCGCGCTCGCCAGCGGCCGGTGCGCGATCAGGACCACGCCGATCATTTGGCCAACGCCTTCTCCAGCGCGTCGACGAAGGTCGCCGCGACGTCGTAGCCGGTTTGCTGCGTGATCTCGACGAAGCAGGTCGGGCTGGTGACGTTGATCTCGGTGAGGTAGTCGCCGATCACGTCGAGCCCGACGAGCAGCAGTCCGCGCGCGGCGAGCACGGGGCCGAGCGCCGCGGCGATCTCGCGGTCGGACTCCGAAAGCGGCTGCGCGCGGCCGATGCCGCCGGCGGCCAGGTTGCCGCGCGACTCGCCGGGGCGCGGCACGCGCGCCAGCGCGAACGGCACCGGTTCGCCGCCGATCAGCAGCACGCGCTTGTCGCCGTCGCGGATCTCCGGGATGAAGCGCTGCGCCATTACCGTGCGTTCGCCGTTGCGCGTGATCGTCTCGAGGATCACGTTGGTGTTCGGATCGTCGGACCGCAGCCGGAACACGCTCGTTCCGCCCATGCCGTCGAGCGGCTTGACGACGATGTCGCCGTGGTCGCGCTGGAACTGGCGGATCGCATCGGGCGAACGGCTGACCATCGTCGGCGCCGCGTAATCCGCGAACTCGGTGATCGCGAACTTCTCGTTGTGGTCGCGCAGCGCGCGCGGGTCGTTGAACACGCGCGCACCCTGCCGCTTCGCCGCCTCGAGCAGAAAGGTCGAGTACAGGTACTCGGTGTCGAACGGCGGGTCCTTGCGCATCAGCACCGCGTCGAACGAAGCCAGCTCGCGTTCGCCCGCCTCGCGTTCGACGAACCACGGCGCGTGCTTGTCCGCCGAAGCGGGCAGCAGTTCGAGCAGGTGCGCGCGCGCTTGGACGCGGCCGCCGCGCTCGTCGCTCCACCAGCCCATCTCGGGCTGCGTCGTCGCCCATACGTCGTGGCCGCGCCGCGCGAGCTCGCGCATCATCGCCACGCTCGAGTCCTTGTACGCCTTCAGGTGGTCGAGCGGATCGACGACGAACAGGATCGACAGCCCCTGCGACATGCGATGGTCCGGCTAGCCCGCGACCGCCGCAGCGACGGGCGCGCTCGGTCCCGCCGGCGGCAGCAGGTGCGCGGTGCGCTCGAGCTCGAGCGACGCCGCGAGCAGCGCGAGCCGCGCGACGACGCCGTAGCTGTAGAAGCGGTTCTCGCTCGACGCGCCGGGCTGCGCGCGGCAGTTCGGCAGGTTGCAACTGCTCGCGAAGGCGAGCGGAACGAAGTGCATGCCGGGCGCGTTCAGGTTCTCGTCGCGCCCGCGTTCGGTGTGAACGCGGTAGAAGCCGCCGACCACGTAGCGGTCGATCATGTAGACGACCGGTTCGGCCGCGGCGCCGTCGACGTCCTCGTAGGTCGGAACGCCCTCCTGGATGATGACGTCGGTGACCTCGAGGCCCTCCTTGACGACGGCCATCTTGTTGCGCTGCTTGCGGTTCAGATCGCGCACCTCGGCGGCGTCCTTCACCGTCATGATGCCCATGCCGTAGGTGCCGGCGTCGGCCTTGACGATCACGAACGGCTGCTCCGCGATGCCGTACTCCTTGTACTTGTCGCGGATGCGCGCGAGCAGCATGTCGACGTTGCTCGCGAGGCACTCTTCGCCGACGCGTTTCTGGAAGTCGACCTGCCCGCAGCGGGCGAAGTACGGATTGATCATCCACGGATCGATCTTCAGCAGATCGGCGAACTCGCCGGCGACCTCGTCGTACGCGGCGAAGTGATGCGACTTGCGCCGCACGGCCCAGCCCGCGTGCAGCGGCGGCACCAGCACCTGGTCCTTCAGATCGCGCAGGATCGGCGGGATGCCCGCCGACAGATCGTTGTTCAGCAGCACGATGCACGGATCGAAGCCGGCGACGCCGACGCGGTCACCCGTGCGAACGAGCGGCTCGATCGTCAGCGAATCGCCGCCTGGCAGTGAAATCGTCGTCGGCCCCTTGACCTCCTCCGACAACGTGCCGATGCGCACCTCGAGCCCGGTCGTGCGCAGGATGCGCGCCAGTCGCGCGACGTTGGTCAGATAGAACACGTTGCGCGTGTGGCGCTCCGGAACGAGCAGCAGGTTGCGCGCATCCGGACACAGGTGCTCGATCGCCGCCTGTGCGGCCTGCACCGCGCACGGCAGCATCTCTTCGGACAGATTGTTGAACCCGCCCGGAAAGAGGTTCATGTCCACCGGCGCCAGCTTGAACCCGGCGTTGCGCAGGTCGACCGAGCCGTAGAACGGCGGCGTGTGGTCCTGCCACTGCAGCCTGAACCAGCGCTCGATCGCCGGCATCGAGTCGAGGATGCGGCGCTCCAGTTCGAGCAGCGGCCCCGTTGAAGCGGTCAGAAGGGCCGGGACGGGCGGATGGGGAACGGCGGAACTCGGCACGGGTGTCCATTCGCGCGACACGGCTGCGGCGGGATGGCCCGGAAACGCAGCGCGCGCCCCGCATCGCTGAGGGACAGGCATTCTAGCCAATGGTCCCAATGTGGACCCCAGCGGTGAAAAAAGAAGGGCACCGGTTGGGTGCCCTTTGAATCGCCTTGGTGCGTCCGCGCCGTAAATCCGCGCGGACCGGCGAGCTAGGGAGACACACGCGCAGTTGTCCGCAAGAAGCGTGCCGCGCGCGGCGGAGGATCCGACGAGAAAAAGGGCCGCGCAACGCGGCCCGCGAACCCCCGCCGTCGAGCGCCCGCGCGGCGCATCGTATCGAACGGCGGGCGCCGTTCCGGCGCGGGCGACCCCGCGCCAGAACGTCAGAACTTGTACGCCGACTCGCCGTGGTACGTCGTGTCGAGCCCTTCGCGTTCCTCCTCTTCGGTCACGCGCACGCCGACGATCGCCTTGACGATCACGAGCGCCACATACGACACGATGGCCGACAGCACGATCGCGGTCAGCACGCCCTGGAACTGGATCCACACCTGCGCCGCGATGCCGGGAAAGTCGGCCGGATCGCCGCACTTGTTGGTCACGTAGTTGCAGATGCCCAGACCGCCGAGCGCCGGCGAAGCGAACACCCCCGTCAGCAGCGCGCCGGCGATACCGCCGACCCCGTGCACGCCAAAGACGTCGAGCGCGTCGTCCGCGCCGAGCATCTTCTTCAGCCCGGTGACGCCCCAGAAGCAGAGCACGCCGGCGACAAGCCCGATGACCAGCGCGCCGCCGACACCGACGAAGCCGCACGCCGGCGTGATCGCCACGAGCCCCGCGACCGCACCCGACGCCGCGCCGAGCATCGACGGCTTGCCCTTGACCATCCACTCGGCGAAGGTCCAGGACAGGACCGCGCCGGCGGTGGCGAGCAGCGTGTTGACGAAGGCGAGCGCGGCGACGCCGTTGGCTTCGAGGTTGGAGCCCGCGTTGAATCCGAACCAGCCCACCCACAGCAGCGCGGCGCCCGCCATCGTCAGCGTCAGGTTGTGCGGTGCGAGCGCTTCGCGCCCGTAGCCGATCCGCTTGCCGAGGAAGTACGCGGTGACGAGACCGGCGACGCCGGCGTTGATGTGGACGACGGTTCCGCCGGCGAAGTCGAGCGCGCCCTTGGCCCACAGCCAGCCCGCCGCGTCGGTCACGGACTTCAGCGTCGCCTCGTCCTTGATCGCGTCGGGTCCGTCCCAGAACCAGACCATGTGCGCCATCGGCAGGTAGCTGAACGTGAACCAGATGACCATGAACAGCAGCACCGCGCTGAACTTCATCCGCTCCGCGTAACTGCCGACGATCAGCGCGCAGGTAATCGCTGCGAAGGTGCACTGGAAGGCCACGAACAGCAGTTCAGGGATGTACGTGTCCTTGCTGAAAGTGGCACCCGCCGACTCGGGTGTCACACCCGACAGGAACAGCTTCGACAGCCCGCCGATGAACGGCGAACCGCCGGTGAACGCGAGCGAGTAGCCGTAGATCACCCATAGCACCGAAATCAGCGCGAAGGTGACGAACACCTGCATCAGCACGGAAAGCATGTTCTTCGACCGCACCAGTCCGCCGTAGAACAGCGCGAGCCCGGGAATCGTCATCAGGATCACCAGCACCGTCGCGACGTACATGAATGCGGTGTCGCCCTTGTTGATGTTGGGCGGCTTCGGCGCTTCGGCGGCTTTCTCCTCCGGTTTCGCCTCGGCCTTGGCGGGCTCGGCGGTGGCCGGCGTCGCTGCCGGTGCGACCTCGGCCTTGGTCTCCTCCTTCTTCGCCTCGGCGCCGGGCGCGGCCTGCGCGACGGCGACGGTCGGTGCCGATCCGAGGGCAAACGCGCCGGCGGCAAGCAGCATCACGAGCAGTTTCTTCATGGGATTTCTCATCGGGTTAAAGAGCGTCCTTGCCGGTTTCGCCGGTGCGGATGCGGATGACCTGCTCGAGGTCGTAGACGAAGATCTTGCCGTCGCCGATCTTGCCGGTGCGCGCGGCATTTTCGATCGCCTCGATCGCGCGCTCGACGATGTCGTCGGCAACGGCGGCCTCGACTTTGACTTTGGGCAGAAAGTCGACCACGTACTCGGCGCCGCGGTACAGCTCCGTGTGGCCCTTCTGCCGGCCGAAGCCCTTGACCTCGGTAACGGTGATGCCCTGCACGCCGACGGCGGACAGCGCCTCGCGTACCTCGTCAAGCTTGAACGGCTTGATGATGGCGGTGATCAGCTTCATGGCTCCCTCTGCTTGGGTTGCGGCGCGCGGTCGGCGACCGCAGCGCCGCGTTGCGGACAGCTAGAACGACTTCGAGACGCTCAGCACGACGGAGGTCTTGCCGGCGCCTTCGGTCAACCCCGACTCGGCCGTCGTGAACAGGTTCTTCTCCGACGTGCCGACCACGGCCGCCCCCAGCGCCCAGCCGCCGACGTCCTTCGCGATTCCGAGTTTGTAGTCGCTGACGCTGTCCTCGAGCAAGCCCGCCTTCTTTCCGTCGTTGATCTTCTGGTAGCCGTAGTGGGCGGTGGCGGTCCAGCCCGAACCCAGGTCGAGCGTGCCGGTGAGGTCCAGGTACCACGACCCTTTCGTGTCGACCCCCGGGACGCCTTCGCCGATCGAGAAGAACTTGGTCGTCGCGTAGTACCACTTCGCCGACACCGGTCCGTACGAAGCGCCGACGTACAGCTCGCCGTTCTTGATCTTCACCGAGCCGAGCGCGCCGCTGTTCGGGTAGAAGTAGTAGAGGTAGCCGACGTCGTAGCCGAAGTCGCCGACGCTGCCCTTGTAGCCGCCGTAGAAGTCCATTTCGAGGCTCGCGCCGTTGTACAGCGCCTGCTCGATGTTGGAGTTCCAGTTGCCGAGGTAAAAGCCCGACTTGTGCGCGAAGTCGAATCCGCCCTGGAACGCCGGCCCGTAGCCCGTCTGGGTGTAGCCGCGAAAGCGGTAGTCGCTGAACAAGCCGGCGTTGCCGGTGAAGGTGAACTCGGGTTCGGCTTTCGTCTGCGCGATTGCGCCCGTCGACAGCAGCAGCAGCGCGGCCGCGCCCGACGCGTGGATCAGTTTCTTCATTGGCTTCCTTTCCTCGAAGAGTGGATGCGGGAACTCCCGAGGGAAGGTTTGCAACATGCATGCCACGGGTTGCGCGCACTTCGAGCGTGCATCGCGCCGGCGCCGCGCGCCTGGACGCCGCGCCGGTGCACGCAGAACGCGCGCAACCGCACCAGGAAGGTGCCGCGCCGCGCGGTTAGACTGGGCCCCGTCACCGCTCGGATCGGCGCACGATGGACAAGGCCTCCTTTCTCGACGAACTGCAGAACCGCGTGCTGGCGCTGCTCGCCGACACGCCCGCCGAAGACCTGCGCAAGAACCTCAAGGCGCTCCTCAACCAGCAGTTCGCGCGGCTCGACCTGGTCACGCGCGACGAGTTCGACACGCAGTCACAGGTGCTCGCGCGCACGCGCGCGAAGCTCGAGGCGCTCGAAGCGCGCGTCGCCGAGCTCGAGTCGCGGCGTTCGGCCTGACGGAAGAGCGCGCCGCGGGCGGCGCTTCGCGCGGCGTCGCTTGAAGCGCGCTGCGCCGTCCCCATGTCCGGCGTAGGATGTACGCGTCGGTCCGCGGGAGGGCCGCCATGATGGAGACACAGAAGCCGGCGATTCGACCGGCCGCGGTTGCCGGGATGTTCTATCCGGCGCACCCCGACGCGTTGCGCGACGAAGTGCAGGCGCTGCTGGCCGCGGCGCGCCGCGCGCAGCCGTCGCGTCCTCCGAAAGCGCTGATCGCGCCGCACGCAGGCTACGTCTACTCGGGCCCGATCGCCGCTTCGGCCTACGCGACCCTCGAACCGCTGCGCGACCGCGTCCGCCGCGTCGTGCTGCTCGGTCCCACGCACCGCGTCGCAGTGCGCGGCCTGGCGCTGCCCGGTGCGGACCGCTTCGCCACGCCGCTCGGCGAAGTCGAGGTCGACCGCGCCGCGATCGCGGAACTGCGCGAACTGCCGCAAGTCACCGAAAGCCCTGCGGCGCACGCACTTGAACACTCGCTCGAAGTGCAGCTTCCTTTCCTGCAGGCCGTGCTCGGCGACTTTCGGCTGGTACCGCTCGCCGTCGGCGACGCCACGGCTGGCGAAGTCGCGCACGCGCTCGAGCGGGTGTGGGGCGGCGCCGACACGTTGATCGTGGTCAGCTCCGACCTGTCGCACTACCTGCCCTACTCGGCGGCGCGCGAGGCCGACACCGCCACCGTGTCCGCGATCCTCTCGCTCGAACCCGGACTCGATCATCGGCAGGCCTGCGGCGCCACGCCGCTCAACGGGCTGCTGCACCTTGCGCGCCGGCGCGGCATGCGACCCGAGCTGCTCGATGCGCGCAATTCGGGCGACACGGCCGGCGACCGTCGGCGTGTCGTCGGTTACGCCGCCTTCGCCTTCTACGAGTCGGGCGAGGAGGGCGCGCGAGACGCCGACGACACGGGGATCGTGCTGACGCAGCTCGCGCGCGGCGCGATCGCCCGCGAGCTCGGATTGCCGGCACGCGCCCGACCGACCGCACCGTTCCTCGACGAACCGGGGGCGAGTTTCGTCACGCTGCGCAAGCACGGCGAGTTGCGCGGCTGCATCGGCACGTTGCGTGCGCAGCGCCCGCTCGGCGAGGACGTCGCTCGCAACGCGCGCGCGGCGGCGTTCGCCGACCCCCGCTTCGCGCCGCTGGCGCTGCACGAGTTCGACGCGATCCGCATCGAAGTGTCGCTGCTGTCCGAACCGGTCGCGGTCGCGGCCGCCGACGAAAGCGGGTTGCTCGCGGCGCTGCGGCCGCACGTCGACGGCGTCGTCTTCGAGTTCGGCGCGCGGCGCAGCACCTTCCTGCCGCAGGTGTGGCAGACGCTTCCCGACCCGCGCGATTTCCTCGCTCAGCTCAAGCGCAAGGCCGGGCTGCCGGCGGATTTCTGGTCCGACGAAGTGCGCATCTCGCGGTACACGGTGCGCAAGTGGTCGGAAGAGGAGGTACCCGCGTGAACGCCGAGAGTCTGTACCCCGCGCGCTGGTGGCATCGCCTGCCCGACGGCCGAATCCAGTGCGATCTGTGCCCGCGCGACTGCAAGCTGCACGAAGGCCAGCGCGGGCTGTGTTTCGTTCGGCGCCGCGTCGGCGACGCGATGGTGCTGACCACCTACGGCCGCTCGTCGGGCTTCTGCGTCGATCCGATCGAGAAAAAGCCGCTGAACCACTTCTATCCCGGCTCGGCGGTGTTCTCGTTCGGCACCGCCGGCTGCAACCTCGCCTGCAAGTTCTGCCAGAACTGGGACATCTCCAAGTCGACCGAAATGGACCGGCTGATGGACCAGGCGAGTCCCGACGAGATCGCCGATGCGGCGCTCGCGGCCGGCTGCAAGAGCGTCGCTTTCACCTACAACGACCCGGTGATCTTCGCCGAGTACGCGATGGACACGGCCGACGCCTGCCACGCGCGCGGACTCAAGGCCGTCGCGGTCACCGCGGGCTACATCCATGCCGAGCCGCGCCGCGAGTTCTACGCGAAGATCGACGCCGCCAACGTCGACCTGAAAGCCTTCACCGAGGACTTCTACTTCAAGCTGACCGGCGCGCACCTCGCGCCCGTGCTGGACACGCTGAAGTACCTCGTCCACGAAACCAGCGTCTGGACCGAGATCACGACGCTGCTGATCCCGACGAAGAACGACTCGGACGACGAGATCCGCGCGCTCGCCCGGTGGGTGTGCCGCGAGTTGGGCCCCGACGTGCCGCTGCACTTCACCGCCTTCCATCCCGACTGGAAGTTGACCGACCTTCCGCCGACGCCGCCGGCCACGCTCACACGCGCGCGCCGCATCGCGATCGAGGAAGGCCTGCACTACGTCTACACCGGCAACGTGCACGACACCGAAGGCGGGACGACACTCTGTCCGCGCTGCCATGCCGCGCTGATCGAACGCGACTGGTACCGCATCCTGCGCTACGAGTTGACCGAAGACGGCCGCTGCCCGCACTGTGCGACGGCGATCGCCGGACGCTTCGGCCGATTCGAGGGCGCTTTCGGCCCGCGCCGCATCCCGGTTCGGCTGCACGCGCGATGAAGCCGCGCGCCGTCGCCATCGCCGCCGACGCGATCACGCTGCCGGGCGACCTTGTGCTGCCGTCGGCCGCACGCGGACTCGTGCTGTTCGCGCACGGCAGCGGCTCGAGCCGGCTATCGCCGCGCAACCGCTACGTCGCCGGCGTGCTCAACGAGGACGGGCTGGCCACACTCCTGTTCGATCTGCTGACACCCGCCGAGGACACCGACCGGGCCGCGCGCTTCGACATCCCGCTGCTCGCGCGCCGGCTCGTCGCCGCGTGCGTCTGGGCGCAAAGCCAGCGCGAATTGAACGGGCTGCCGATCGGCCTGTTCGGCGCGAGCACCGGCGCCGCCGCGGCGCTGATCGCCGCCGCCGAACTGGGCGATTCGGTCCGCGCGGTCGTCTCGCGCGGCGGGCGCCCGGATCTCGCGCCGCCCGAAGCGCTCGCCCGCGTTCGCGCGCCGACGCGGCTCATCGTCGGCGAGTGGGATCGCGAAGTGCTGGCGTTGAACCGCGGCGCGGCGCGCCACCTTCGCTGCGAGCACGACCTCGTGATCGTTCCCGGTGCCACCCATCTGTTCGAGGAGCCGGGCACGCTCGAACAGGCCGCCGTCGCCGCACGCGACTGGTTCGTGCGTTACTTGCCCGAGAGCGCGGCCACGACCTCGTCGTCCTCGACCTGAGGAAACGACGCGTAGAACTGGCTGACCGCCCAGAAGTCGCGGTGCGGCTCCAGGCAGATCAGCTCGTCGCACAGCGGCCGCACGCGATCCAGCGTATCGGGCGGCGCCACCGGCACCGCGCAGACGAGCTTCTGCGGATTCTTCGCGCGCAGCGCGTGCAGCGCGGCGATCATCGTCGAGCCGGTCGCCAGGCCGTCGTCGACGACGATCACGATGCGCCCGGCCGGATCGATCGGCGCGCGGTTCGCGGTGTAGGTGCGGCGCCGCTCGCGGATCGTCGCGAGCTGCTCTTCCTTTTCCGCCTGCAGGTATTCGTCCGGTATGTGCAGGAACGACGCCTCGGGATTCAGGTACGACCATCCCGATTCGTCGATCGCGCCGATCGCGAACTCGCGCTGCCCCGGCGCACGCAGCTTGCGCACCAGCACGACGTCGACTTCGCCGCCGAGCGCGCGCGCGATGTCGCGCGCCATCGGCACCGCGCCGCGCGGGATGCCGAGCACGAGCGGGTTGCGGCCCTTGTAGTGTTCGAGCGCGCGGGCGAGCCGCTGCGCTGCATCGCTGCGATCGGCGAACATGGCTGGGGCAGAGGATGTCCGATGCGGCCATCCTAGTGCGCCCGCGCGCCGGGCGCTTGACCGCGCGCAGGAGTCGCGCGCGGATCAGTGCGCGACGGCCGCGCCGACGCGTCCGGCGCTGCGGCTGCGCGCCACCGCGATGATCTTGGCGGCGACCGACAAATCGAGCTTCTTGAGCTCGTCGTCCATCGCGGCGCGGTCCATCAGCCGCACGCCCTTGCGGTGCGCGGCCGCGCCTTCGTCGGCGCCGCCTTCGGCCACGATCAGCAAGCGCAACAAACCGATCGAGCGGGCCTGGTTCGCGAGCGCGGCGACGCGGTCGCTGGTCACACGCCGCGGCTCGACGACGAACGCGTACGCGCGCGCCGGATCGCCCTTGTGCCGCAGCACGAGCTCGATCGGCCGCACCGCGGGCGACGCAGGCGAACTGCGATAGCCGCGCGCCTCGAACCACGCGAGCGTCAGCTCGCGCAACGCGACGCCGGCCGGCTCCTGGCGTTGCGGTGGCTCGGGCGCAGGTCGCGGCGAGGCCGCGCGCGGGCGCGCCGGCGGATTGGGCACGGCCGCCGCGACGGCCGGAGGCGCGGGCACCGGCGGCGCCACGGCGGGCCGCGGCGGCAGGGTGTCGAGCCCCGCGTCGATGTTGGTCGGCTCTTCGAGCCGCGCGCGCGCTCGCGTGGCCACGCCGACCGGCTCGCCGGCCAGCAGTTCCTCGAGGTCGACGACTTCGTTCACCTCGATGCCCGCGCGCGGAAGCATCTGCGAGGGCATTCCGGCGAACACCGTCTCGCCCTGCCGCTCGTTCGCCCCGCTCTTGCCCGCGCGCATCTGCGCAAGCGCCTGCGCTTCGCGGTTCGCGGCTTCGGCGCGGATGCGGCGCGCGCGCTGTATCGCCCAGACGAACACGATCAGGAACAGAAAGACCAGCGAACCGATGAACAGGGTGTCGAGCATCACGCGCCTGCGCCGCCTTCCCGAACGAGCGAAGGCGATTGTCTCAGACCGCCCCGGCCGAGGGCAGACCCCGCCCGCGCCAGGCCCGCGACCCGGGCGCCACGGGCGGCAGCCCGGCCGCGACCGCTGATTCGCCGCGGTTGCGCGCGAGGGGCGACGGGGTTGCAGCGCCGATGCTGCCGGCGAATCGAAGCAACCCTGTCGAGCATTTCGAACCTCGGCCGACGAATGCGGGAGCCCGATTGTCCGGGCCGCGAGCCGGACCCGCGATCCGCTTTACGGGCTAGCCGAAGGCGATGCGCCGACGGCGACCGAGCCGACCGGAAAGGCCGAGTTGCGTTGCTTTCTCTCGGCAAACCGCGCGTTCGGCGCAAGGCCCGCGAATCCTGCGCGAACGGACGCGGCATCCCCGGTCGGCAGCCCGCATTTCGTTCGACTGCGGCGCGAGCGAGCGCTTAGCATCGCGCGCGGGTGCTCGGATTCCCGAAGGGCACACCGCATGGGTGCTGTGTGTCGCCCTCAAGGACAAAGGGACTTGTCTGCCAAGCTGCTCCGCGCGCTGCTGTGTGCGCTCGCGCTGTTCGCGACCTCGCTCGCTGCAGCGGAAGATGCCCGGCCAAGCTTCGCGCTGTTCTACGGATCGCGTCCGCCGCTGGCGGAACTGCAGGCGTTCGACCGCGTCGTGCTCGAGCCGGAGCACGCGCCCGAACCCGCGCGGCTGCCGCGGCATTCGCGCTGGTACGCGTACGTCAGCGTCGTCGAGGCGGCGCCGACGCGCGCATGGCTGCGCGACGTGCCCGCCGCCTGGCAGCGCGGTGACAATCCGGCGTGGGGCAGCCGGCTGATCGACCAGTCCGCGCCGGGCTGGGCCGAATTCTTCGAGCGGCGGGTGATCGCCCCGCTGTGGCAGCAGGGCTGGCGCGGCTTCTTCCTCGACACGCTCGACTCGTACCACCTGTACGCGAAGACACCGCAGGCGCGGCGGGCGCAGGAGAACGCGCTCGTCGAGCTCGTCGAGCGGCTGCACGCGCGTTTCCCCGGTATCGAGCTCGTGTTCAACCGCGGCTTCGAGATCCTGCCGCGGCTGCGCGGCAAGGTCGCCGCGGTCGCCGCCGAGTCGCTGTACCGGGGCTGGGACCGCGCCACGCAAACCTATCGCGACGTGCCCGCAGCCGACCGCGAATGGCTGCTCGCTCAACTCGTTCGCGTCCGCGACGAGCACCACGTGCCGGTCATCGTCGTCGACTACGCGCCGCTCGCGGACCGCGCCGGCGCGCGCACCACCGCCGAACGCATCCGCGCTGCCGGCTTCATCCCGTGGGTCGCCGTCGGCCATCACGACGCGATCGGCGTCGGCGACTTCGAAGTCCAGCCGCGCCGCATCGCGCTGGTGACCGATCGGCCCGACGGCGCCGATTTCATGCAGGCGACCGCGTTCCGCTTTCTGGCGGCGCCGCTCGGCTACCTCGGCTACGCGATCGAGCCGATCGACGTCAAAGGCCCGCTGCCCGAGTCGCTCGCCGACGGTCGCTACGCCGCGATCGTCGCTTGGTTCTCGCAGCCCGTGCGGAGCCTGAACCCGCGCTTCGCAGGATGGCTCAAGCGGCAGCTCGACGCCGGGCTGAAGCTCGTGCTGATGCACCAGCCCGGGCTCGATCCCGAATCCGCGTTGATGCGCGAGCTGGGCTTTGCGCCGGTCAAGCCGCCGAGCGGGACGCTGAAGATCGCGACCGCGGACCCGCTGGTCGGCTTCGAGACCGCGCCGCCGCTCGCCGCAGACGATGTCGTGCCGCTCGCGCGGTCCGACGGGACGCCGCTGCTGCGGCTCGCCGCGGCCGATGCAACGACGATCGACGCGGTCGGCCTCGCGCCCTGGGGCGGGTATGCGTTCGCGCCGTACACCTTCGTCGACGGCACGCTCGACGCCGGCGCGCGCTGGGTGATCGATCCGATCGAGTTCCTGCGTCGCGCGATCGGCGCACCCGACTTCCCCGTGCCCGACGTGACGACCGAAGGCGGACGCCGGCTCCTGCTCGCCCATATCGACGGCGACGGATTTCCTTCGCGTGCGGAAGTGCCCGGCGCGCCGTTCGCTCCCGAGGTGCTGATGCGCGAGGTGCTGGCGCGCTACCGCATCCCGCACACGGTCTCGGTGATCCAGGGCGAGATCGCCGGCAACGGCGCGCTCCGCGAACTCGCACCGACGCTCGAAGCGATCGCGCGCCGCCTCTTCGCACTCCCTCACGTCGAGATCGCGAGCCATTCGTACTCGCATCCGTTCTACTGGCGCGCGCTCGCCAAGGAGCAGCGTGGCGCCGGCTACGAAGGCCGCGCGCTGAACCTCGACCTGCCGGGGTACACGTTCGACCTGCAGACCGAGATCGCGGGCTCGGCCGCGTACATCGACGCGCGGCTCGCGCCGCCGGGCAAGAAGACGCGCGTGTTCCTGTGGACCGGCGACACGGTGCCGACCACGGAGGCGGTCGAGGCGGCAGACCGCGCAGGGCTGCTCAACATGAACGGTGGCGACACGCTGATCACGCGCAGCGCGCCGACGCTGACGCGCGTCGCAGGTCTGGGCATTCGCCGCGGTGCGGGTTTCCAGGTGTTCGCGCCCAACCAGAACGAGAACGTCTACACCAACAACTGGACCGGCCCGTACTACGGCTACCGGCGCGCGATCGAGACCTTCGAGCTGACCGAGACGCCGCGCCGCCTGAAGCCGATCAACATCTACTACCACACGTATTCGGCGAGCAAGCAGGCTTCGCTCGCCGCGCTGCACCGGGTCTACGGCTGGGCGCTCGCGCAGCCGGTCGTTCCGGTGTACGCGTCGGACTACATCCGCAAGGTCCTCGACTTCGAGTCGCTCGCGATCGCGCGCGACCTGCGCGCGGCGCAGCCGACCTGGCGCGTTCGCGGTGCGGGCGATCTGCGCACGCTGCGACTGCCCGCCCACATGTCGGTCGCGCTCGCCGCGAGCCGCAACGTCGCCGGCGCGCGGCCCGGACCCGGCGGCCGGTACGTGCACTTGACGGACGGCGACGCGACCGTCGTGCTCGCCGCCGAAGCCGCGCCGCCGGTACACGTCCACGACGCAGGCGGCTGGATCGGCGACTTCCGGCGCGACGCGTCCGGCATCCGCTTCACGCTGTTCTCGTACTACCGACCCGAATTCAATCTCGCACACGCGCAAGGCTGTCGCGTGCGCGCCGACGAACGCGATCTTCGACCGGCCGCCGCCGCGGCCGGACTTCTCCGCTATGAGCTTGCTCGTCACGACGCAGCCGAGACGCCGACTCAGTCCGTGGTGGACGTCCGCTGCCGCTAGGGACCGCCAGCGCCTGATCCCGCCGTGGATGGCGGTCGGGCTCGGCGTGCTCGTCGCCGGCGGGCTCGCGCTGACGTTTCCGTATCGCAGCCTCGAAAGCCGAATCGCGCGCGAGACGCGCGCGGTCGATCCGCTGCGCATCGAGTACCTTCGGCTGTGGCTGCGCGCGCGGCCCGAAGAGCACGGGCTGCGCATGCTGCTCGCGCGCCAGCTCGCGGAGATCGGCGATTACGCCGGCGCGCGCGCCGAGTTGCGCGCGCTGCCCCGCGACGCCGAGCCTCAGGCGGCCGCGCGCATCGCGCTGCTCGAAGTCGACATCGGTCTGCGCGAGGCCTACGCGCTGCCCCCCGACGATCCGCGCCGCGCGCGGCTGTTCGCAGAGCTGCGCGCGCAACTCGACGCGATGACGCGGATGGCCTGGCCGGCGTCGATGGAAACCGAGCTCGCCGAGCGCGCAGCGCAGGCCGGCGCGTTCGACGCCGCGGCGTTCTGGCACGAACGGCTGCTCGCGCGCGATGCGCAACTGTCGGCCAATGCATGGGAGGCGGCCGCGCGCCGCATGGCCGCGCTCGGCGCATCCGAACTCGCCGCGCGGCTGTACTTCCGCGCGCAGTCGGTCGCGACCCGACGCGACGACAAGCGGCGCCTGTTCGTCGCGGCGCTGCGCACGCTCGAAGGCGCCGGACTGTACGACACGGCGCTCGCCGCCGCCGAAGTGCAGTTGGGCGTCCTCGGCAACGACACCGCGACGCTCGAGTTCCTGACGCGCTTCGCGCTCGCCGCGAACCGGCCCGATATCGCGCAGCGTTACGCGACCCGGCTGCTGCGCCTGTCGCTGGCACCGGCCGCGATCGCCGCGTGGCTCGCGCGCTTCGCCGCGCCGGTGCCGGGCGAGTGGCTCGCGCTCCTCGACGAGCCTCGGCTCGTTCGCGCGCAGGCGGACGACGCGCAACCCGGCGAGCGGCTGCCCGAACCCAAGCTGCCCTTCGACGACCGCATCTACACGCTGAGCTACGAAGTCTTTCTCGCGAACCGCAACCTCAAGGACGCGCTCGCGGTCGCGCGGTCCGCCGTGCGGCAGGCACCCGGCAGCGCGGCATGGCGGCTGCGGCTCGCGCGCGTGGCCGACTGGACCGGCAACGCGGCGCTCGCACTCGAGCAGTGGCATGCATACGCGCGGCTCACCGACGACGAGGCCGCCTGGCGCGAGGTGCGCACGCGCGCGCCGCAGGTGTTCGACTACGCGCGCTGGGCCGAAGCGCTGCAGCGCGAGCTGCGCCGGCGGCCCGACGATCTGGACACCCTGCGCAATCTCGTCCAGGCGCTCGAACTGCTCGGCGAGCCCGACCGCGCGATCGCGCTGCTCGAACGGCACCGCAGCGGCCCCCATCGGCGCGAGGTGCTGAGCCTGCTCGCCGACCTGGCCGAGCGGACCGGCGACGACGCGCTGCGCCGCGCGACGCTGCAGGCGCTCGTGCGCGAGGACGCGGGCAACGTCGGTTATGCGATGCGGCTCGCCGCCGCCGAAGTGCAGCGCGGCGACAAGGCCGCCGCATTCGCCGCGCTCGCGTCGGTCGCCGCAGGTGCGAGCGCGCAGGACGAGCACTTCTGGGACGCGTACGCAGAGCTCGCGCGCCAGACCGGCCGCGAGCGCGAAGCGATCCGCGCGTACCGCAGGCTGATCGAAAGCGGCGAGGCCGAAGAACGCCATTACACCGCGTTGAGCGAGCTGCTCGAACGCCACGATCCGCGCGAAGCCGCCGCGCTCGCGGCGCAGGCCTATCTGCGTTTCGGCAACCCCTACCTGGCGCGGCGCACGCTGTATCTGCACCAGCGCGCCGGTGATAAAGCCGGCACCCGCGCTTTCCTGGCACGACTGACCGACGCGCAACGCAGCGCGCTCGCACGCGACGCGCACTTCCTGCACCAGCGCGCGTTGTTCGAGTTCGCCGACGGGCGGCCGGCGGCCGCGCTGGCCGACGCGCGCGCGGCATTGCGGCTCGAACCCGACAACGCCGAGTTTCGGGCGCTCGTCGTCTGGGCCTTGGTCGCGCTGCGCGACGCGCCGGCGCTGCGCGCGATCCTGCGCGAATGGGCCGGCATCGCCGCCGACGAAGGCGAGCTGTGGGCGCCGTTCGCCGCGGGCTGGCTCGCCTTGCACGAGCCCGCGCAGGCGCTGCGTTACCTGCGGCTGAAGATCAAGACGTCCAACGATCCGCTGTGGTGGCTGAACTATGCCGATGCGCTCGACCAGATGGGCGAGGCCGATGCGGCGTGGCGCGTGCGGCGCCACGCGTGGCTCGCGCTGCGGAGCACCGCGCAGGCGGCCGACGACGAGCGTCTGCGCGAAGCCGAAACGCGCCGCGTCGCGCTGGCGCAGGCCTTCGCGCCGTCCGACGCGGCGCGCGCGCGGATGTTCGCGCTGCTGCGCAGGCACCGCGACGAAGGCGGCGCCGACGCCGCTGCGCGCGACGCGGCGCTCGGCTACTGGATCGGCCGTGGCGCTGCCGAGATCGCGCAGGCCTGGCTGCTCGCTGCTCATGCGAACACGCTCGAGCGCCCGGCATGGGCGCGGCTGTCGGTCGCGCTCGCGAACGACGATCGCGCCGAGCTCGATGCGCTCCTGGACACCGTGGCGGATTGGCTGCCGGCAGCCGACCGCATCGAAGCGGCGCAGCGCGCGGGGCGCGTTGCCGTCGCGCAGACGCTCGCGTTCGACCGACTCGCGCTGCAGCCCGCCAACGACGACCTGCACAGGCGGCTCGTCGCGCTGACCACGGCCGCGCCGTCTTATGCGGGTTTCGGCTGGAACGATTTGCGCCAGCGCCCGCTGCGCGAGCGCGCTTGGATAGTCGACGGCGTGGGCAACGTGTCGCAGCGGCTGCAGATCGGCCTGGCGGTGCACGACATCGCGCGCGAATCGACCGACGCCGCGCAGCTCGTCGACGTGCCCGCGACCGAGCGGCTGCAGTCATTGTGGGCGCGCTACGAGATCGCGGGCAACGGCGAACTGCGCGCGCAGCTCACTTCGCGCGACGGTTTCGGCACCGGGGTCGGCTTCGTGCTGCAAGGCGAGCGCGATATCGCGCCGCGGCTGCGGCTCGGCCTGCGGCTGGGATTCGACGATCTGGCGACCGACAACGCGTTGCTGCGCATCGGCGGCCGCCGCGATACGGCCGGCGCGACCGCGTATTCGCGGCTGTCCCAGCGCGAGTTCGCCGCAGCGAGCTTCGAGGCGAATCGCTATGCGTCGCTCGACGGCGGCGCGGTCGGTCGCGGCCGCATCGCGCGCATCGAAGCCGGCCATCTCGTACGCACCGAGTACCCCGACCTCACGCTGCGCGCGACCGCGGCCGATCTGCGCTACTCGCCGCAGGCAGGGCTCGACGCGCGGCTCGCGGCGCTGCTGCCGCCGGCCGCGCGCGCGCTGGCGACCAACGCGGCGCTGCTGCCCGCATCGACCACGCAGTTCGGCGTCGGTGTCGCGCTCGGCGACAGCGCGCGCCGCGTCCATTCGCGCGCATGGCGGCCGTGGGCCGCGGCCGCGCTGCTGCACGATCGGACGACCGGCGCCAATACCGAGTGGCAGCTCGGCATCGGCGGCAGCGTGCTCGGCGCCGACCGGCTCGAGTTCACGGCCGCAGGCGGGTCGACGCGCGGCGCGGAGGCCGCACCGTACCGGCAGCTCGGCGTTCGCTACCGATGGTTGTTCTGACGACAGTCACGACGAGCGAATCGTGTTATCCAGGGAGGTTGCGATGAACGAATCGAAACGACGAAGGGAGTTCGCGATGGCCGGCATCAGGACGATCGTCCTCGCGGGTTGGCTCGCCGCGCTCGCGGCGTGCAGCACGATCGACGTAGGGCAGCGCGCGGAGATCGACCGCGGCGCGCGCTGGGCCGTGCTGCCGCTCGCCAACCATACGGAGACACCGCAGGCCGGCGCGCGCGCCGCGGCGATCGTCGAAAGCGTGCTGCGCACGCGCGGCATCGGCGATCTCGCCCGCGCGCCGGGCAACCTCGGCGCTGAGACGCTGTTCGAGCCGCAGGACGCGCAGGCGGTCGAAAAGGCGCTCGCGTGGGCGCGCGGCGCGGGCATCCGCTACGCGGTCACCGGAAGCGTCTCCGAATGGCGCTACAAGGTCGGCGTCGACGGCGAACCCGCGGTCGGCCTGACGCTGCAGGTCATCGACGTCGCGAGCGGCAAGGTCGTGTGGACCGCCGCGGGCGGACGCAGCGGCTGGAGTCGCGAAGCGCTTTCCGCGGTCGCGCAGAAGCTCGTGCGCGACCTGACGCAGCCGCTCGCGAGGTAGCCCGCGACATGCGAATCCCCGCCGCGATCCGGCTCAAGCAGTCCGCCGCCGAGCGCGCGGCGCGGCGGCTTCTGCCGCGAACGGTCACGCTGTGGAAGCCGAGCGCCGACTGGCGAATCGCGCTCGGCGAAGCGCTGCTGTTCATGGGCGCTTCGCTCGCGGTGAGCTGGCTGCTCAACCCGCACGACCCGTTCTGGACCGAAGGCGGCTTTCCGTGGCTGTGGCTCGCGGCGGCGATCCTCGCGCTGCGTTACGGCTCGGTGATCGGCGTGTTCGCGATGGCGTTCGCGCTGGCGGGCTGGTTCCTGCTGCAGACCTACGGCGGGCTGGGCGGCGAGTTTCCGCGCGCGAGCTTTCTGGGCGGGCTGATCCTCGCGCTGATCACCGGCGAATTCTCCGACGTGTGGAACGCGCGACTGAACCAGGCGCAGGCGGTCAACGCCTACATCGACGAGCGGCTGCACGCGCTGACGCACAACCACTTTCTGCTGTCGGTGTCGCACGAGCGGCTCGAACAGGAGCTGATCGCGCGCCCGTTCACGCTGCGCGAGATGTTCGCCGCGATGCGCGGGCGCGTGCTGCGCGAGGAAGCGCGCGACGAGACGCTGCCGGCGGCCGCGTGGCTGATGCAGCTTCTGGCGCAGATCTGCCGACTCGAGTGCGCGGCGCTGTTCGCGATCGACGGCACGCAACTGAAGCCGCAGGCGGTGGCGAGCGTCGGCGACTTCGGCGCGCTCGACGAATCCGACCCGATGCTCGCCGCCGCGCTCGAAAGCGGACAGTTGACGCACGTTCAGAGCGAGCCCTTCGTCGAGGACGACCAGCCGAGCCGCTATGTCGTGTGCGCGCCGGCGGTCACCAGCGGCGGGCGGCTGCTCGGCGTACTGGTCGCGCAGCGGATGCCCTTCACCGCGCTGACGCTCGAGACGCTGCAGCTCATCACGGTGCTGCTCGCGTACTACGCCGACAGCATCGACCATGCCGAGTCGACGCGGCCGGTTCTCGCCGCGTATCCGCGCTGCCCGGGCGACTTCGCGCTCGAACTGGTTCGTATGCAGCGGCTGCTCTCGACCGCGGCGATCCGCTCGTCGCTGGTCGCCTTCGTCGCGCGCGACGCGCAGACGGCCGCCGAGTGGTTCGCACGAATCGACCGGCTGCGCAGGACGGTCGACGTGGCGTGGTCGCACACCGACGGCGGGCTTCGCGTGCTGCTGATGCTGCTGCCGCTGACCGCGCAATCGGGACTGTCGGGCTATCTCGAGCGCGTCGGCCGCTCGCTGCGCGAACAGTACGGAGCGGATCTCGAGTCGGCGGGGCTCAAGGTCCATACCACCGAAATCGGCGAAGCGCCGCTGCCCGAGCAGCTCGCGGCGTTTCTGGAGCGCTGCCGTGCTTAAGCTGTGGATCCCGGCGCTGACGGCGGAGTCGACCGCGCTGCTGCTGGCAGCGCGCGGCGCGGCGACGTTCGAGACGCTGCTCGCCTTCCTCGCGCTGCACGCGGCGGCGAGCGCGCTGATCGCGGTGGCGATCGGGCTGCTGTTCCCGCCCGCTTATCGGCGGCCGCGGCGCTGGGTGTGGGCGATGCTGTTCGGGCTGAACTTCTTCGTTCCGGTGATCGGCCTCGCCGTGAGCTTCGTCGGCGTCGTCGCTGGAACCCTGTTTCCGCAGCTTCTGAAGCCGAAGGTTTTCAACCGGGTCGCCGCGCCCGAGTACACGGCAACGCGCGACTACGACCTGACGCGGCTGCGCGGCGGCGCGGTGCGCGCGCGGTTGCGCGCGCAGGACATGCCGTCGACGGCGCGCGTCGAGGCGCTGCTGGCGATCGGGTCGGCGGCCACGCCCGCCAGCGGCGAGGTGCTGCGCGAAATGCTGACCGATCCGGCCGACGACATGCGGTTGCTCGCGTACGGCCTTCTCGACCGCCGCGAGAAGTCGATCTCCGAGCAGCTCGTGCGCGAGCGCAGCGTGCTCGCCGCCGCCGAGGAGATCGGCGATCGCGACACCGCGCGCGCCGTTCACCACCGGATCGGACAGCTCTACTGGGAGCTCGTCTACCAGGGGCTTGTGCAGGGCGACATGCAGCGCTACGCGCTCGATCAGGCGCTGATCCACGCCGAGCAGGCGCTCGACGGCAGCGTGGCCGACGGCTCGCGCTGGCTGCTGATCGGACGAATCCGGATGAAGCGCGGCGAGCTGCAGCCCGCGCGCGCAGCGCTCGGCGCCGCGCTCGAACACGGGATGCCGCGCCGGGCCGTGCTGCCGTACCTGGCTGAGCTGCGCTTCCAGCAGCGCCGCTATGCGGAAGTGCGCAAGCTGATGTACGAGCTGGGCTCGTACCCCGCGTCGTCCGAGCAGCTCGGCGCGCTGCAGCAGTTCTGGGCGGCCTGACGATCGCGGCGAGAGCAAGGATGGAATTCACCACGGAGACACGGAGACACGGAAGAGAGCCAGGGGCTTTTCCCGGCGGTCTCGGGTTTGCGCGTCGAGTCGCGCGACGCCTGTCGGGGCAGCCGCCGGGCACGCCGACCGAAGCATGCGGTTGTCCGTGCCGCTGTGTCTCGGTGGTGAACGACGGCCCGCGGCCGCGGACAGACGAATGAGCAACGCGAGGAAACAGGACTTCCCGACCGCGTCGAACGTCGACGTGCTGCTGCTGCTCGAAGGCACGTTCCCGTACGTCGCCGGCGGCGTGTCGAGCTGGGTCAACCAGATCATCCGCGGGTTCCCGCAGCTGCGCTTCGGCGCGATCTTCCTCGGCAGCCGGCGCGCGGACTACGGCGAGCTCAAGTACCCGCTGCCCGACAACCTCGTCCACCTCGAGTGCCACTACCTGCACGAGCACGCGAACGAGGACTACCAGCCCGCGCCGGCCGACGGCGACGCCGAGGCTTTCGCGCGCGTGGCCTCGCTGCACGAACGCTACCGCGAGGCGCGCGCGGCGCGCGGCAGCGCCGCCGAAGCGGGGCAGGCGATCGAACGCGAGTTCGCCGCGCTTCTGCCGCAGATGCGCGCCGGCGGCGCGCTCGACGAACGCGCGTTCCTGCACAGCCGCGAGTCGTGGCGGATGATCTCCGACAACTACCGCGCGCGCTGCACCGATCCGTCGTTCGTCGACTACTTCTGGACCATCCGCATCATGCACGCGCCCGTGTGGCGCCTGCTCGCGATCGCCGACCGCGCGCCCCGCGCGCGCGTGCTGCACACGATCTCGACCGGCTATGCCGGCTTCCTCGGCGCGCTGCTGCGTCACATTCAAGGCGCGCCGCTGCTGCTGTCCGAGCACGGCATCTACACGAAGGAACGCAAGATCGATCTGTTCCAGAGCACGTGGATCCGCGACAACCGCGGCGTGTTCGAGCGCAGGGGCGGCGAGGTCGCGTACTTCAAGGATCTGTGGATCCGCTTCTTCGAAGCGCTCGGACGCAGTTGCTACGCCGCGTCGAGCCGGATCGTCGCGCTGTACGAAGCCAATCGCAGGCGCCAGATCGCCGACGGCGCGCCGGAAGAGCGCACGCTCGCCATCCCGAACGGCATCGACCTCGAGCGCTTCGCAAGGCTGCGCGAGCTGCGTCCGGCCGATCCGCCGCCCGTGCTCTGCCTGATCGGCCGCGTCGTTCCGATCAAGGATGTGAAGACCTTCATCCGCGCGATGCGCAGCGTCGTCGCGCACATCCCGCATGCGCAGGCGTGGATCGCCGGCCCCGAGGACGAGGACCCCGAGTACGCGCGCGAGTGCCGGCTCGTCGTCGAGAGCCTGAAGCTCGAGGAGCACGTGAAGTTCCTCGGCTTCCAGAAGGTGCCCGAGCTGCTGCCGAAGATCGGGCTGGTCGTCCTGAGCTCGATCAGCGAAGCGTTGCCGCTCGTGCTGCTCGAAGGTTTCGCCGCAGGCGTGCCGTGCGTGGCGACCGACGTCGGCTCGTGCCGCCAGCTCGTCTATGGACACGGCCCCGAGGACGAAGCGCTCGGCGCGGCCGGCGAAATCGTTCAAATCGCCGACCCTCAGGCGCTCGCCGACGCGGCGGTGCGGCTGCTCGCCGATCCGCATCGCTGGCGCCAGGCGGCCGCCGCCGGCATCGCGCGCGTCGAGCGCTACTACACGCAGGCGCGGATGTTCGCGGCGTATCAGGCGCTGTACGACGAAGCGATGGGCGTGATCGACGAGAGCCCGTCGCCTCAACCCTCTCACCGCGTCGGGGGCAAGCGAGTCCAGGCCCCCTCGCCCCAGAGCGGGGGCGCGGGTTGGGCAGAGGGTTGCCCCGCGCACGCAAAGCTGCCGGTCCCCGCAATGGCCAAGGACTGACACCGGCACCCCATGGCAGGCATCGGCTTCGAACTGCGTCGCATCCTGAAGCGCGGCACGCTGCTGTCGCTGCTCGGCGCGTACGGCTACGCGGGCGTGATCGGTTCCGGGCCGTGGGTGCTGTCGATCGTCGGCATCCTCGCGGTCGGCCTGCTGACGGTCTCGACCGTGGTCCCCAAGTTCGCGGTCACGCAGTTCCAGGTTTCGGTGACCTATCTGATCGCGCTGTCGCTGATCCTGACCGGACCGTTCCAGCTTTCGTACACGCGCTTCGTCGCCGACCGCATGTTCGAGAAGCGCAACGATCTCGTGCTGCCGAACTTCCACGCGGTGCTGCTGACGGTGACCTGGATCTCCGGGCTGACGGGGATGGCGGCGGCGCTGTTCCTGTTCGACGGCGAGTCGCTCGCGTATCGGCTGCTGATGGCCGCGGGGCTCGTGCTGCTGTCGAACATCTGGATCGCGACGGTGCTGCTGTCGGGACTCAAGCAGCACAAATCGATCGTCGCGCTCTACGGCATCGGCTACGGAATCTCGGTGGCGGCGGCGATCGCGCTGCACGGTTTCGGGCTCGCCGGACTGCTCGGCGGCTTCGTGCTCGGGCAGGCCGTGCTGCTGATGGGCATGCTGGGGCTGGTGATCCGCGAGTTCCCGTCGGACCGCTTCATGTCGTTCGAGTTCTTCCGCCGCGAGCTGCACTTCAAGAGCCTGATGTGGATCGGGCTCGCGTACAACCTCGCGATCTGGATCGACAAGTTCATGTTCTGGTACTGGCCGCTGACGGGACAGAACGTCGTCGGCCCGCTGAATGCTTCGCTGATCTACGACCTGCCGATCTTCCTCGCATACCTGTCGATCATCCCCGGCATGGCGGTGTTCCTGCTGCGGCTCGAGACCGATTTTGTCGACTATTACGACGCGTACTACGACGCGGTGCGCAGCGGCGGCTCGCTCGCGCTGATCGAGCGCTACCGCAACGGCATGGTCGAGAGCGCGCGCATCGGCATCTTCGAGATCGTCAAGATCCAGACGATCGCCGCGCTGCTGGTGATCGTCGCCGGCAGCGGCCTGCTGCGCGCGCTCGGCATCTCGGAGCTGTACGAGACGCTGCTGCACGTGATGGTGATCGGCGCAGGCATGCAGGTCGTGTTGCTGGGCATCCTGAACATCTTCTTCTACCTCGACCGGCGCCGCATCGCGCTCTATCTGGTCGGGGCATTCCTGCTGCTGAACACGCTGTTCACAGGCGTCACGCTCGCGCTCGGCCCGGCGTGGTTCGGCTACGGCTACGCCGGCGCGTTGCTCGTCGTCTGCGTCGCCGGCCTGATCGTGATGGACCGCGTGTTCGAGCAGCTCGAGTACCACACGTTCATGCTGCAGCGGGGCGCCTAGCGCGAACAGCGGCCGATAGAATGCGACGCCTCCCCCGAAGTGCCTTCCGATGACCCTCGCAGTCGTTCGCAGCCGCAGCCTGTCCGGCATGTTCGCGCCGGAGGTGACGGTCGAGGTGCATCTCGCCAACGGGCTGCCGTCGTTCACGCTGGTCGGGCTGCCGGACACGGAGGTCAAGGAATCGCGCGAGCGCGTGCGCGCGGCGATCCAGAACTGCAAGTTCGAGTTCCCGATGCGGCGGATCACGGTCAACCTGGCGCCCGCAGATCTGCCGAAGGAGTCGGGCCGCTTCGACCTGCCGATCGCGCTCGGCATCCTCGCCGCGAGCGGGCAGCTCACTCAGCGCGTGCTCGACCGCTACGAGTTCGTCGGCGAGCTGTCGCTGACGGGAGAGTTGCGGCCGGTGCGCGGAACGCTCGCGATGACCTACGCGGTGTCGAAGGCTCCGCACGCGCAGACGCCGCGCGGCTTCGTGCTGCCGCAGGAAAACGCCGACGAGGCGGCGCTGGTCAGCGGCATCGGCATCTATCCGGCGAAGGACCTATTGCAGGTCGTCGCGCATCTGGAGGCTGAGGCCGGCAATGTGCAGGCAAAGCGAATCGAACCGCACCGCGCCGCCGTGCGGCTGACGCCGCCGGCGTATCCGGACTTCTTCGACGTCAAGGGTCAGAAGCCCGCCAAGCGCGCGCTCGAAATCGCCGCGGCCGGCGGGCACAGCGTGCTGATGGTCGGCCCGCCGGGCACAGGCAAGACGATGCTCGCGCAACGGTTCCCCGGCATCCTGCCGCCGATGACGACCGACGAGGCGCTCGAATCCGCCGCGGTGCTTTCGCTGGTCGGCCAGTTCGCCACGCAGCGCTGGGCGATACGGATGTTCCGCTCGCCGCACCATACGGCGAGCGCGGTCGCGCTGGTCGGCGGCGGAAGCAATCCGATGCCGGGCGAAATTTCGCTCGCGCACCACGGCGTGCTGTTCCTCGATGAGCTGCCCGAGTTCGACCGCCGCGTGCTCGAGGTGATGCGCGAGCCGCTCGAAAGCGGCCGCATCACGATCTCGCGCGCGGCGCGCCAAGTCGACTTCCCCGCGAAGTTCCAGTTGATCGCGGCGATGAATCCCTGCCCTTGCGGCTACTACGGCCACAAGACGATCGCGTGCCGCTGCACGCCCGACATGATCGCGCGCTACCAGGACCGCATCAGCGGGCCACTGCTCGACCGCATCGACATGCGCGTCGAGGTGTCATCGCTGACCGAGGACGAGCTGGTCGAGATGCCCGACGGCGAACCGACCCGCTACATCGCCGAGCGCGTGGCGCGGGCGCACGACCGCGCGCTCGAACGGCAGGGCAAGCCGAACGACGAGCTGGGCGCCGCAGAGATCGAACGCACGTGCAGGCCCGAAGGCGCGGTCAAGCAGTTGCTGCACGCGGCGAGCGTGCGGCTGGGCTGGTCGGCGCGCGCGTACCACCGCGTGCTGAAGGTCTCGCGCACGATCGCGGATCTGGAAGGCGTCGACGAGCTCGCGACGTCGCACGTCGCCGAGGCGATCCAGTATCGAAGGTCGCTGCGCGAGGCGTAGATCCCGGTCGGGCGGGTCGTTACGGCGTCACCGTTCGGGCACCGGTGAAATCCCCCCTGCCCCCTTTTGCAAGGGGGCTGCCGCGAACCGGCGCGACGCGTTCCCGCATTTGACAAAGGGCGCGAGGGGGGCTTTCGATGACGCCGCCTCTGCGTGGCAACTACTTGTGCTGGCCGTCGTGCTTCTGCCGGTAGATGCGTTTGCTCTGCACGTTCTGGCGCTGCTGGATCGCGGCCTGCTCGCGCGGTCCGACATGACCGTCGGCGCCGGCGCGCGCCTCGCTGCGGCCGACGCGAGCCTGACCCGCTTCGAGCCGTGCAACCTCGCGGTTCGTCAGCTCGCCCGAGGCCATGCCCTGCTGAATGCGCTTTTCCTGGTTGATGTTGCGCTGAACGTCGGCCTGCATCCGGCGCGATGAGGCCGAGTTCGGATCGCCGGTCTGCGCGTCGTGCTTTTCGCGCGCGATGTCTGCGCTCGCCTTGTTCTGCGCGGCGTTGATGCGCGCGCGCTCCTGCGCGGTGAGCTGGCCGTCGCGCAGCGCGTTGGCTTCCATCCTGTCGATGCGCGCCTGCTCGGCCTGCAGCCGCGCGGCCTCGCGCGTCGTCAACTGTCCCGATTGCAGCCCCTGCTCGATGCGTTTTTCCTGGTTGATGTCGCGTTGCGTGTACCCGGGTGCGGCGGTCTGCGCAAAGGCGGGCGACACGGCGGCCGCGATCAGCGCGGCGAGCATTCGACGTTTCATCTCGACTTCCGGTCTCGGTGCATGGGACGACCCCATGCGCACGTTAACGGCGAGCGCGGCGCGCAGTCGACGGAAGTACCGGTAAGAAAGTGCAACCGCCGTAAACAGCGGTTGGCGGCGAGGCGAACCTCGCGTCACAGCGGCGCAGCGGCCGCGATCGAACTCGATCGGGTGGAGCCCGCCGGTGCAGGCGCGCCGAGCTCGCGCCCGATGCGTTCGGCCATCGCATGTCCCGACTTGATGCAGTCGCCGATCGATACGCCGCCGCGCCAGTTGGCGCAGAAGTACAGGCCGGGTGCGGCTGCCTCGGCGCGTTCGACAGCGGCGATCCGCTCGCGATGGCCGAGCGTGTACTGAGGGATCGCCCGAGGCCAGCGTGTCACCACGCTCCACAGCGGCGTCGCCGCGCCGACGTAGCGCGCCAGCGCGAGCTGCACGGTGGTGGCGATTTCCTCTTCCGGCGCGCGCGCGAGTTCGGGACTGCGTTGGCCGCCGACGAAAGTCGTCAGCAGCACCGTGCCTTCCGGCGCGCGGTTCGCGAACATCGTGCTGGAGAACAGCGATCCGAGCACGGGCGGGCTCTCTTTCTTCGGCGCGAGGAAGCCGAAGCCATCGAGCGGATGCGCCACGTCGCCGCGGCGGTACGCGCTCGCGACGACCGCCACCGGCGGATAGTCGATCGCTTCGAGCGCGCGCGCGGCGCCCGCATCGACCGGCTCGACGATGCGCGCCGCCGCGTACGCCGGCACGGCGAGCACGACGACGCGAGCACGCCGCTGGAAGCACTCCTTCGCGCCCGCGCTGATGCGTTCGCACTCCACCGCGAAACCGCCGGCTTCGCGCCGGACGGCGGCGACCTGCACGCCGCACTCGACTGCGAGCGCGCGCGAGAGCGCATCGGTCAGCGTCTGCATCCCGTCGCGGAAGGAGAAGCTCGACGCCGCGTTCTTCGCCGTGTCGGCGCTGCGCTTGCGCTCGCGCGCGCCGAGGATCTGGCCTCGGATCAGGCTGCCGTACCTGCGCTCGAGCGCGGCGAGCCTCGGGAATGCCGCGGGCACGCTCAGCGTCTCCGGGTCGCCGGCGTAGATGCCAGCGACGAAGGGTTCGATCGCATAGTCGAGAAACTCGCTGCCGAGCCTGCGCCGCACGAAATCGGCGACCGTCTCCTCCCGCTCGGCAGGCGCCCGCGCGACGAACGGCTCGCGCAACAGCGCGAGCTTGGCGCGCCAGGAAAACAGCCGCGTGCCGAGGAACGCGCCCGGCGAAGTCGGCAGCGCGATCAGCGCGCCATCGCGCAGGATGTACCGCTTGGCGGCGGCCGCGCTCGCGTCGAGCCGCTCGTCCCGGATTCCCGCATCGGAAAGCAGCGCGTCGATCAACGGCGTCGTGTCCAGCCCGCTGTTCGGGCCCAGTTCGTACAGCACGCCTTCACGCCGGCGCGACCCGATCGCGCCGCCGGGACGAGGCGCCGCCTCGAGCACGACCACGCGCAGGCCCTGCCGCGCGAGTCGAAACGCCGTCGTCAGGCCCGACAGCCCGGCGCCGGCGACGATCACGTCGACATCGCTGCGCGTCATCGCTTCACTTCCGATCGAATTCCGTCCGGCCACCATCAGACCGCATCGCGCGTCATGTGAGTGTGCCTTGCGTCAAACGATATGTCCGGGCCACGCGATCGCACCGGACGACTGTCGATGGCTCCGGCGGGCACGCGTCGGACGCTCAGGACGGCGGCAGCGCGAACCGCGCGCGCCGCTCGGCGCGATCGATCGCGGCGGCGAGCTGCGCGTGCTCGGGCGTTCCGGGCGCGAGCTGCGCGAGGAGCCGGCGCCAGTGATCGGCCGCGGCACGGAAGTCGCCCGCTTCGTACGCGGCGCTGCCCGCCATCTCGAGCGCGCGCGGATGCGCGGCGTCGAGCGCGAGCGCGCGGTCGATCAGTTCGCGCGGCCGCCCCGCGAGCGACCCGCCCTGCGCCATGCCGAGCGCGTCGGCGTACTCGCACCAGACGCCTGCGTCGGCGGCGACTTTCGCCGACGCTTCGATCGCTCTTGCGTAGGCGTCGGCGGCCGGTGCGAACAGGTCGGCCTGCATGCGCAGCCGCGCGAGCATCACCCAGGCCCGCGCGTCCTTGGGCGAGCGCGCGACGTGCGCCTCGAGTTCGGCGACGGTGACTGCGCCGCGCGGCGCGTCCGGTCCGCTCACCGCCACCGACACGGGGCTTGCGGCGAACTGCGGGCTACCGACCAGCAGGTAGATCGCCAACGCGGCGAGCGGCAGCGCTGCCAGCACCGCGAACGTCGCGCCGCGTGGAACGCGGCGACGCGGGCGCACCGCCGCCTCCGCGGCATCGGCGAGCAGGCGGCGCTGCAGATCGTCGCGCGCGCTACGGAACTCGGCTTCGCCGAGCGCGCCGCGCGCGCGCTCGCGTTCGAGCTCGTCGAGCTGCTGGCGCAGCAGATCGGCATTGATCTGCGCGCGACTGACGCGCTCGTCGCGCGGCCGCGCCCGCAGCCCCGCGAGCACGAACAGCAGTGCGACGAGCGTCATGCCGACGGCGATCGCAACGAACGCAGCCATGCGTCAGTGTGACACCGCAGAAAAAAGGCGGGGTGCAACCCCGCCTTGTCGATTGGGACGGCGTTCCGCGGCGCGCGTCACCTCTTCTCGGGCGCCGGCGGCGCCGCACCCTTGCGCTTGGCCGCCATCGCGTCGTCGAGGATCTTGATGCCCTCCTGCGACGTGGCGACCGACTTGGCGAGCGATGTCGTCGCCGCCTCCGGGTTGTGGAAGGCGTGGCCGTTGGAGGCCGTCCACCACTCCCAGTGCTGATGCGCGACGGTGTGCTTGTCGCGTGCCTGGTTCAGCACCGCTTCGTCGACGCCGAGGTTCTTCGCTTCCTCGAACTTGTCGACCAGCCGCGTCAGCCAGAACTCGGCCTTGCGCGTCTTGCCCTGCACGCGCGCGTGCAGCGAATCCATCACGTACTTGGCCTGCTTCTCGTTCCACTCGGAGTGGCATGTCAGGCAGGTTTCCCTGATGTAGTGCTTCGGGCTCGTCTGCCAGTGCAGCGTGTAGAGCTTGCCGGTCTTCTTGTCCTTGACCTTAGGCATGTGGCACTGGTGGCACTCGACGCCGGCGAGCTGGTGCTTCGAACCGTAGTAGTTCTCGGTGTCGGGGTGCTGGCTCTTGATCAGCGCCGCGCCCGTGATCGCATGCCGGAAGTCGCGGAAGCCGATCTTCGTGTAGTGCGCCAGCGTGTCGTCGACGTTCTTGAACGGGAAGTGGTTCGTGCGCCGGTCGTCCATGCCGATCGGCTTGCCGGTCGCTGGATCGAAACCGGGGTTGCAGTTGTACTCGACGTGGCACTGTCCGCACTGCAGCTTGGTGTCGTAGCGGCTGAGCTTGGCGACCTTGCGCGTGTGCCCGCGCACGCCGAGGTCGACGACCTCGACCTTCGCCGCGCGCGTGTCCTTGTGGAACAGCGTGTCCTTCTCGGGCCGGGTCAGCGCGTCGATCAGGCCGTCGCGGATCACCCGCGGCCTGGCCGAGTGCGGGTCGTGGCAGAAGAAGCAGTTCAGCGCGTGGTTCACGTCCTTGACGAGGTCGACGACCTTCGACGTGCGGCTCCACTTGGCGGTCGGCACCGGATCGCCGAGGTACGCCCAATCGAGGATCAGGTCGGCCGACTTGCACGACCAGCACACCGGGTTCGCCGCGGCGGCGGTGCCCGGCCTGAAGACCTTCTGCTCCGAATTGCCGGGCTGCGTGTCCTCGATGACGTCCCACACCTTGAAGTTGCCCTGCTTGGTCAGGTACTGCCAGCCTTCCTTCGGCTGGAAGCGCCCGCCGAAGGCGCGATCGACGACGAACTGGTCGAGCACCATGAACATGTGCGAGCGCGCCTCGGCGTGTTCACGCGTGAAGCCGTGCGGCGCCATCAGCTTGTCCCACGACGGGTTCGGCGAGGGCCCGGTGGCGAGCGACTTCTCGCGGCGCGCCGGCTTGTCGTAGTTCATCGTGTACTGGCTGTCGTACTGCAGCTTGTGGCACGCGCCGCAGGCGGCCGGATCCATGTTGGTCGCCGGCCGCGTCTTGGCGTCGGCCAGATGCTTGTCGAGCCCGCTGTGGCAGGCCGTGCACGCCACGCCCTGGTGCTTGCCTTCGTCGTGGAACGATTTGATCGACGTATGGCAGGTCAGGCACGGCGCCTTGTCGAAGCCCGCCTTCTTCGCTTCGGCCTTCTTCGCCTGTGCCCATGCGGGTTCGGCGGCGAGGCTCAGAAGAACCAGCGCGGCCACGGCGGTCGCAGCGCGCAGGAACAGGTCGGTCCAACGGGACAGTCTCATGTCCCTCCTCCATCGGTTGTTGCAGTGTTGTTCGCGATGATGACCGTCGCGCCGGGCGCGGCCATCGTCGGCAAATTTCCTGCAACCGGGGATACACCGCTTGACTCAAGTCAACGGCGACCGACTCGCCGTCGCGTCTTTGGAGGTAGGGCTCGAACCGGGCCGCCGGCTGTCACCGGGGTCGTTACACGAGTCGAGTGAAGGGCGAGCCGCTACGGAACGACGCTGTCGATCGTCACGGAGATGCCGCGCGTACCGACCTTGACCGGCTTGGACAGACCCTCGAGGTCGCCGCTCGCCGGCGCGGCGCCGCCCGTCTTCGACACGCGCGCGCCGACGACGACCTCGGAGAAGGTCGACAGCTTGAAGTTCGGCGACATCGCCATCGCGTCGTCGAGTACGAACTGGGTCGGCAGGTCCTTGACCTGCACCTTCACGATCGCCAGCGGCATGCGCGGGCCTTCGGCCGCCCGCGCGAAGATGTAGACGACATCGTCGGGCCGCGCCTTCGCTTTCAGCGCGGGCGCGAGGTCGACGGAACCGGCGACGCTTCCCGTGGCGGGCGCGGCGACCGGCGGCTTCGCCGCCGGCGCGGCCTTCTGCGGCTGCGGCGCGGCGGCCACCGGCGCGGGTTTCAGACCGCCCAACTCGCGCGCTTCGGCGATGCTGTTGGCGATCGACTTGGCGATCTCCGACTCCGCCGGCACGGCATTGCGCAGGCGCTCCCAGTACTCGACCGCGGTCTTGTAGTCCTTGCGGTCGAACGCTTCGGTGCCCGCCATCGCGAGCGCCTTCCACTGGTTCGGATCGAGCGCGAGCGCCTTCTTGACCAGCGCCATCGGTTCGCCCGAGATCTTGCGGCCGCGCGCCATCGCGAGTGCGTCGGCGTAGTCGGCGAGCAGGCCCGGGTCGTCCGGCACGAGCTTGACCAGCGTTTCGTAGGCCTGCGCCGCCTCGGGGAAGCGGCGCATCACGTAGTACGTTCGCGCGAGCGTGACCCAGCCGTTGGCGTTGTCGGGCTCCTGCTTCAGACGCTCGGCGAGCTTCTGCACGATGCGCTCGACTTCGGCCGGCGCCATGTTGTGCGGCGAGCCTTCGCCCATCGCCTGCTGCAGCGCCGGGTCGAACGCCGTAAAGTCGCCGCGCTGCCAGTAGATCAGTCCCGCCGCGACGGGCACGACGAGCGCGATCACGAGCGCGGTCGTGCGCCCGCTGCGCGAAGTCGCCGCGGGCGCGGCGGCGGTCTGCCCCGCGACGTCTTCGAGCACGCGCCGCTCGAGCTCGGCTTTGGCCTCGGCGTACTGCTCGGCCGATACCGCGCCGCGCGCGCGCTCGGCTTCCAGCTCGGCGAGCTGGTCCTTGAGGATGCCGAGGTTGGCCGCAGCCCGCTCGACCGCCAGCGTCGAACGTTCACGCCGCAGCAGCGGCGGCAGCAGCCAGGCCAGTCCGACGGCGACGAGGATCGCCGCGATGAAGACGAAGGTGGTCACGTGATCTCGATCCGATGCGTTGCCCGTCGGTCCCCGCTGCGCGGCCGTAATGCCGCGGCCCTCTTATCTCTTGCGCTGTTCGTTTCCGGCGCCCTTGCCCGCGGCGGCGCCGAGCAACTGCTCGGCGCGCGCGCGCTCCTCCGGCGTCAGCGGCGCCTCGGCGTCGGGGCTGCGCCGGGCCCGCACGACGCGCACGAGGACGAACAAGCCGACCGCCAGCAGCGCCGCGGGCCCGCTCCACAGCAGCGCGGTCGTCGCCTTGAACGGCGGCCGATACAGCACGAAGTCGCCGTAGCGCGAAGTCATGAAGTCGATGATCTCGGCATCCGACCGACCCGCCGCGATCTGTTCGCGCACCTGGCGGCGCAGGTCCTGCGCGAGTTCCGCGTTCGACTCCGCGATCGACTGGTTCTGGCACACGAGGCAGCGCAGCTTGGAGGCGAGATCGTGCTCGCGCTTGGATGCGACCGGATCGTTCTCGGTCGGCACCGCGACGTTGGCGAGCGCGGCGCCGCCCCCGAGTGCGAACGCGATGGCGAGCAAGGCGGCGAGTCGTTTCATGATTTCTGCTGCAGTTCGCGAACGAGCGGAAGGATTTTCTTCTCGAGCGCTTCCGCGGTGATCGGACCGATGTGCTTGTGGCGAATCACGCCGTGCTTGTCGATCACGAAGGTCTCCGGAACGCCGTAGACGCCGAAGTCGATGCCCAGCCGGCCGTCGCGGTCGACGACGTTGACGAGGTACGGATCGCCCAGTTCGGCGAGCCAGCGCTTCGCGGCCTCTGGCTGGTCCTTGTAGTTCATACCGACGATCGGAACGAGCTTCTTGCCCGCGACCTCGTTCCACAGCGGATGCTCCTGCCGGCACGGCGTGCACCACGACGCCCACACGTTGAAGATCCACACCTGGCCCGCCATCTCCCTGCTCGCGAACGTTGCATCCGGCGCATGCAGCTTGGGGCGCTCGAACACCGGCGCCGGCTTGCCGATCAGCGGCGAAGGCACTTCGCGCGGATTCAGCCACAGCCCGCGCAGCAAAAAAGCCGCGAGCACGACGAATGCGGCGAGCGGCAGCAGGAACAGGGCAATTCGTTTCATTGTCGGTTTTCACCACCGAGACACCGAGCGCACCGAGCCATGGCCCGGGGTTCGACGTCCATCGCCGCCGGGCCACGCGCTGACCACATGTCTAATCCGTCTTTCTCGGTGATCTCCGTGTCTCGGTGGTTGAATTGATCTTCGGACCGCATCATGCCGCCGCGGGCTTGAGCCCGGCGGCGATCTCGTCGCGGCGCGCCAGCGCGCGGTAGCGGCGGTCGGACATCGCGAGGAAGCCGCCGAGCGCCATCAGCACGCAACCGCCCCAGATCCACGTGACGAAGGGCTTGTAGTAAACGCGCACGGTCCAGCTTCCGTCGTTGCCGACCGGCTCGCCGAGCGAAACATAGACGTCGCCGGTGATGCCGGTGCGGATCGACGCCTCGGTCATCGGCATCTGCGATTGCGCGAAATAGATGCGCTTCTCCGGATGCAGCAGGTCGATCTGCTCGCCGTTCTTCAGCAGCGCCACGTTGCCGCGCGCCGCCGTGTAGTTGGGGCCCGCGCGCTCGCCGACGCCGTCGAAGCGGAACGTGTAGCCGTGCACCGCGACCGTATCGCCCGGCGCCATTTTCACGTCGCGCTCGACCTGGAAGCTGCGCACCGACGTGACGCCGATGATGAACACCGCCACGCCCAGATGCGCGAGCACCATGCCCCACCAGCCGCGCGGCTGCTGCGCGAGCCGCGCGAGCACGGACCCCGGCTGGTTGCGGATCTGGTAGCGGACCACTTCGACCGTCGCCAGCGCGACCCAAGCCGCGAGCCAGTAGCCGAACGCGGACATCGGCGACCACGGCAGCCCGTCCTCGAGTTTTCCGAGGAAAGGAAGCGCCAGCCCCAGCACCAGCGAAATCATCAGCGCCCAGCGCAGCCGCACCCACAGGTCCGGCAACGGCGCCTGCTTCCAGCGCGCGATCGGACCCACACCCATCAGGAACACGAGCGGCGCCATGATCGGAACGAACACCGCGTCGAAGTACGGCGGGCCGACCGAAATCTTGCCCAGCCCCAGCGCGTCGAGAAACAGCGGGTAGAGCGTGCCGAGCAGCACCGCGCCGCACGCGACCGCGAGCAGCACGTTGTTGGCGAGCAGGAGCGATTCGCGCGAAACGGCGTCGAACCGCCCGCCCAACCCGACCTTCGGCGCGCGCAGCGCGAACAGCGCCAGCGAAGAGCCGATCACGAGCACGAGGAAGATCAGGATGAACACGCCGCGCCGCGGGTCGGTCGCGAACGCGTGCACGCTCGTCAGCACCCCCGAGCGGACGAGAAAGGTGCCGAGCAGCGACAGCGAGAACGCGAAGATCGCCAGCAGCACGGTCCACGCCTTGAAGGTGCCGCGCTTCTCGGTGACCGCGAGCGAATGGATCAGCGCGGTGCCGACCAGCCACGGCATGAACGATGCGTTCTCGACCGGATCCCAGAACCACCAGCCGCCCCAGCCGAGCTCGTAGTACGCCCACCACGAGCCGAGCATGATGCCGAGCGTCAGGAAGCACCACGCGACCGTCGTCCACGGCCGCGACCAGCGCGCCCACGCGGCGTCGAGCTTGCCGCCGATCAGCGCGGCGATCGCGAACGCGAACGCGACCGAAAAGCCGACGTAGCCCATGTACAGCAGCGGCGGGTGGAACACCATGCCCGGGTCCTGCAGCAGCGGGTTGAGGTCGCGGCCCTCCTGCGCAGCGGGAAAGAGCCGTTCGAACGGGTTCGACGTGAGCAGCATGAACAGCAGGAACCCGGCGCCGACGAGCCCGATCACACCGAGCACGCGCGCGGCCATCTCTTCGGTGAGATGGCGGCTGAACGCGCTGACCGCGACGCCCCAGCCCGTGAGCATCAGCACCCATAGCAGCAGCGAGCCTTCGTGCGAGCCCCACGACGCGGCGATCTTGTATTGCAGCGGCAGCAGCGTGTTCGAGTTGGTCGCGACGTTGAGCACCGTGAAGTCGCTGCTCATGAACGACCACACGAGGCACAGCCACGCGGTCAGCACGAAGACGAACTGCCCGCGCGCCGCGGGCCGCGCGACCGCCATCCACTCGCGCACGCCCTTGTGCGCGCCGGCGAGCGGCAGCGTCCCCTGCACCAGCGCCAGCAGCAGCGCGAGGATCAGTGCGAAATGGCCGATTTCGGGAATCATCTGGCAGGTCCGATCTCTGGTGATCACCGCGCGCCGCAGCGCGGTTCAGTCCGTGCGCACGGTCTTCTGCGCCTTCGCCGCCTGCTCGACCGCGTGCGCGGCCTCCGGCGGCATGTAGTTCTCGTCGTGTTTGGCGAGGACCTCGGAGGCGTGGAAGACGCCGTCGGGGCCGAGCTTGCCTTGCGCGACCACGCCTTTTCCTTCCCTGAACAGGTCCGGCAGGATGCCTTTGTAGACCACCGGGATCGTGTGCGCGGTGTCGGTGACGCGGAAGCTCACCGTGACGCCGTCGCGCTTGACGCTGCCTTCCTCGACCAGCCCGCCGACGCGGAAGGCGCGCGCCTGCGGCGCCTTGTGCGCGGCGATGTCCGACGGCGAGAAGAAGAACACGAGGTTCTGCTGGAACGCCGACAGGATCAGCGCGACGGCCACGCCCAGCACCGCCACGCCGCCGATGATCAATGCGAATCGCTTGTGACGCGGTTTCACGACGAACTTCCTTTCGACGCGCTCGCGTAGCGCGTCACCTCCTGCAGCGCGCGCCGGCGGCGCGCGCGCAACGACAACATCTCGGCGACCAGCACGACGGCCGTCACGCCGTACGAACCCCAGACATACCAGGCGTAACCGCCCATGTTCAAAAAGTTCTCGAGGCTGCCCCAGTTCACGGTGCGAGCTCCGGTCGCCTAGCCGCGCGCCAGTTCCTGCACCCACGCGGCGCGGCGCTCGCGCTCGAGCAGGATCGTGCGAACGCGCACGAGGATCGCGGCGATCGCGTACATCCAGAACGCGAACACCATCAGCAGCATGCCCGCGAGCATCGTCGCGGCCATCGAGGTTCCACCCGGCTTGACCGACGCACCCTGGTGCAGCGTGTTCCACCACTGCACCGAGAAGTAGATGATCGGCACGTTGACCACGCCGACCAGCGCCAGCACCGCGGAGGCCTTGTCGGCGCGGCGCGGATCGTCGATCGCGGCCTGCAGCGCGATGAAGCCCAGGTACAGGAACAGCAGGATCAGCGTCGAAGTCAGCCGCGCGTCCCACACCCAGTACGCGCCCCAGGTCGGCCGCCCCCACAGCGCGCCGGTCCACAGCGAGATGAACGCCATCAGCGCGCCGGTGGGTGCGATCGCGCTCGCCATCATCGCCGATAGCCGCGTGTTGAACACGAGACCGACGCCGGCCCAGAACGCCATCACGACGTACAGGAACATCGCCATCCAGGCGGCCGGCACGTGGATGAAGATGATCCGGTAGCTCTCGCCCTGCTGGAAGTCGGTCGGCGCGACGAAGAAACCGACGTACAGCCCGGCAATCGCGAGCACGGCCGCCAGCGCGCCGAACCACGGCACCATCCGCCCGGCGAGCGGATAGAACACGTGCGGCGCCGCGAAGCGAAACACGCTGAAGCCGGAGCTGGCGGTGGCGGTCGATGACATGATCGGTGCGCAGTCTACGGGCCGGATCCCTGCGAAGCTTGTTCTGCCGCAAACCGGCGCCCGCTTTCGTAACCGAGCCTGTGACAATACCGGACCAGGGAGATTCCCCGAGCCGGCGCGGTAGGCCGAAAGATGTCCGGCCGGCCCGGTGCCGGCCGCGAAAGCGGAATGCGGATTATTCCAAAGAAATCCGCAGCGCCGCGGCGATTGCCCACGGCGCAAGTACGGTCGCGCCGAGGGACATGGCGCCGAGCAGAAGCAGATGGCCCTGCGGCGACAGTCCGCCAGCGGCCGTCTCGACCGCGCCGGCGCCGAAGATCAGCACCGGCACGTACAGCGGCAGCACGAGCAGCGTGATCAGCACGCCGCCGCCGCGCAGGCCGAGCGTGAGCGCCGCACCGACCGCGCCGATCAGCGACAGCGCGGGCGTGCCGAGCGCGAGCGACGCGACCAGGATCCCCGTCGCGTCCGCCTCGAGGTCGAACATCACCGCCAGCAGCACCGCCATCGCCGTGATCGGCAACCCCGTGACCAGCCAGTGCGCGGCGGCCTTCGCCAGCACGATGACCGGCAGCGGCTCGCCCGTGAGCAGCATCTGCTCGAGCGTGCCGTCGGCGTAGTCGTTGGCGAACAGCCGGTTCAGCGACAGGATCGCGGCCAGCAGCGCGGCGACCCACACGATGCCGGGCGCGATCGTGCGCAGCGTGTTCAGCTCGGGGCCGACGCCGAGCGGCACCATCGTCACGACGACGACGAAAAACAGCAGGGTGTTGGCCACGTCGGCGCGCTGGCGGAACGCGAGCAGCAGGTCGCGCCGCACGACCGTGGCGATCGTGCGCATCATGCGGCCGGCTCCGCGACGCGCAGGTCGAGCCGCATCACGTGCCCCGGCAGCGGCACCTCCTGGTGCGTGGTCAGAACGACGCAGCCGCCGCGCTCGAGCTGCGCGGCGAGAAGCCGCGTCAGCACCGCCACGCCGCGCGCGTCGAGTGCGGTGAAGGGCTCGTCGAGGATCCACAGCGGCGCGGCATCGGCGAGGAACAGCCGCGCCAGCGCGACGCGCCGCTTCTGCCCCTGCGATAGCGAGCGCGCGAGCGAATCCTCGAAGCCCGCGAGCCCGAGCGCGGCGAGCGCCTCGCGCGCCCGCGCGAGCGAGCCGCTGCGGCCGGCGATCGCAGCCGCGAAGTGGACGTTTTCCGCCGCCGACAGGTCGTCCTTGACGCCGTTCAGGTGGCCGACGTAGGCGAGCGCCTGCCAGTATTCCTCGCGCAGCGCGCGAACGTTTTCACCGCGCCAGCGGACCTCGCCGTGCGCCGGCGTCATCAGCGCGCACAGGATTCGCAGCAGGCTCGTCTTGCCCGCACCGTTTTCTCCGGCGATGTGCATGCAGGTGCCGGCGTCGACGCGGAACGACAGATGCCGGAACAGCAGCCGTTCGCCGCGCACGCATTCGAGATCGATCGCTTCGAGCATCGGGCGCCGGGACAGGGGAAGAGGGGGCGAAGGTATCGAGGGCGCGCAACGCGCGGCGCGCAAGGCTAAGCGAGGCGCGCGTGGATCACAAGTCGGCCGCCGGCGGCCCGCCGGCGCCGATGAAGTGCGGGCTACGCGGTCGGCCGGGTGCGCGTTTCGCGGCTCAACGCCACGAGTAGATGTAGGTAACGCCGACGAACGTGACGTTCTGCTGCGGCTGCAACGTCAGCGTCGTGTTGTCGCTGTAGGTGAACGGCACGCCGTTGTATCCGTAGCTCCAGTCGTCGAACTTCGTGCGCTGGTGAATCCCGTCAAGCCGCAGCGCCGACGCCTTGCTCAACGCGTACCTGCCGAACAGGCGCAATTCGGTCCGCCGGAAGACGATCTCCGGCAGCCCCCCGGTCGCCGCCAGCAGCAAGGCCGTGTTCAGGCTCGCCCCGGGGTCGAGCGACTGGTCGTAGACGTTCTTGTCGTTGATGAACGACAGGCCGCCGCCGACTTCGAGCTTCTCGCCGGGCTTGCCGGCCACGCCCAGGCCGAAGGCCGTCGTCTTGTTGTCGAACGCCAGGACGTAACCGGCCGGACGCGCCTGGTTCAGCTTCTGTCGGCCCTGCGACAGATACGCGTTGAAGCTCCACGCATCGGACGCTGCGTAGCTGCCGTCGAGGCTGTAGAGGCTCATCTTCGTGTCGCGCAGTGCGTAGACCGTCGGCGCGGTGAACCTGTCCTTGCCGTTTTCCGCGGTCAACTGCAGCGACACGCTGTCGGTCGCCTGCCAGTTCGCGAGCAACCGGACCTTGTCGCGTTTTCGATCGGCGAGCGTGGGCATGAAGATCGCCGTGCTCGCGAACGCGCTGGCCGGGTCGGTGACCTCGGTGACGCCCAGGCCGCTGTTGTCGCGCAGCCAGTTGGAGCCATCGCGGTCGCTGCGGACGAAGCTCAGCGCGCCGCTCACCGTCTCGGTCATCCGCCGGCGCAACTCGACGCGATAAGCGATCTCCTCGGTCTCGTAGCGCAGCGCGCTGACGCCGGCGAGCGCGCTGGTCGGCGTGAAGGCGCCGCGGTCGATGTTCTCGTAGTCGACGCCGACCGTGCCGGCCAAGGCATAGGGGAACTGGTAGGTCGCCTGCAGCTTGCCGCGCAGTTTCGTGCTCGAGTAATTCCGGTTCGTGTAGGCGGTCGTCCCCTCGACGTTGTAAAGCGCGAGCGGCGTCTTGTCGTTGCGATCCTCGTAGCGCGCCTCGGTGGCGAGCGACAGCTTGGGCACCGGCCGCGCCGAGATCCCGGCCTGCGCCAGCGTCGTTTCGACCTTGCCGGCGAGATTCGTGACGCCGGCCGGCAACGTGGGCGCGGCAAACCCCGAGCCGACGAAGTCCTGGTTCTGCTTCGCCTCCGAATAGGCGAGCTTGAAGCTGGCGCGCGTCGTCGGCGTGAACGCGTAACTGCCGGTCACGTCGAAGTGGTGCGCTTCGTTGTCGGGCGGCAGCGCCACCGGCAGGTTCAGGATCGACTGCAACTGCGCGTTGACCGGCAGTGGGGCGCCGAGCGGGCTGTTCAGCGTGTTGCCGACATTCGGATTCAGCGTGCTGTTGGCGTTGCGATAGAACGACCCGTAGTAGCCGCCGCTCAAGCGCAGCTTCGCGCCGGCGTAGCTCAGGCGCGCTTCGGCCTGGCTGTGATTGGCGTCGATGGGCTCGGGCAGCATCAGCACGGCCCAATCGGCCGCGGCGCCGGCTGAGCCGAGGCAACCGGGCGCGACCGCCGACGGGCAGTTCATGCCAATGCCGAACAGCCGCGATCCGTCCTTGTTCTCGCTCTTCAGTTCGACTTCGAGCGCGACGTTCGGGCCGAACCACTTCGAGAAGCCGAGACCCAGGCCCTTGCGTTTCGTTTCGAGATCGAAGATGCCGCCCGTGCCGGTGCCGCCCGTCAGATACGACACCTGCGGCGCGGTCGTTCCCGCGCCGACGAGGCCGGTGTTGACCGTGTACGGGTCGCGGCGGATCAGCTCGCTGTAGCTCGCCGAGAACTTCCAGTTGCCCTGCCGCTTCCACAGGAAGCTCAGCTCGCGCGTATCGAGCAGCAGATCGGTGCCGACGAACTCGGTCAGCGTTCCGGTGGCCGCGTTGCGCCGCGTGTAGTCGACGCCGAGCAGCCCGCGCACGTCGTGGTCGCGCCAGCCGTTGTACTGCCCGAACAGCCCGCGGTCCGCGGTCTCGCCGGTGACCGCTCCGACACCGACCGCGACGGACGTCTCCGCATCGCTCGATTGCGCGCGTGCAGCGCCGAAGGCCGCGAGCACAGCCACGGCCACCGCGGTCCGGCGCAAGCCCAAATGCCGAATAAGCGTTGTCATCGTTGCGCTCCGGTTCTAGCGGAACATGAATTGCGGCGTCGGGTTCGTGGCCGACGGATTGTTCGAGCCGTGCACCTGCGTGTGGCAGTTCATGCAACTGCGCCCCTGCCAGATGTTGACGACGTTCTTGCCGGTCGTCCCGGACGTGATCGCCGGTGTCCCCTGCCCCAGGGCCGCCGGCGGGAAGACGCCGCGCTGGCCGCCGACCGCGCCGAGTTCGCCGGTCACGTGCGGCGTATGGCACTGGTTGCACAGGATCGGCGCGCGCACCTTCAGCATCCCCGGAATCGCGCTGCCGTGCGGGTTATGGCAGATCGCGCAGTCTTCGGTGACCGGTTCGTGCGCGTGCGCGAACGGACCGCGCTTCTCGGCGTGGCACGTGTAACACGTGTCGTTGGTCGTGTCGCGGCGCGCCAGTTTCGGGCCGGCCGATCCGTGCACGTTGTGGCAGTCCGAGCAGGCCATCTTCCCTTCGGCGAGCGGATGCCGCGACGGCTTGCTGATCTGCGTACGCTGCTCCTTGTGACACGCGAAACAGACCTCGGACTGGGTCGTTTTGGCGAGCGCCCTGTCGCGGTTCACGTGCACCTTGTGGCAGTTGCCGCAGCCGACGTCAGCGGCCGGGTGCGCGCTCGCCGCCCATAGCGCGCGCTTGGTGTCTTTCTCGTGGCAATCGAGGCAGACGGCGCTCGCATCGGCGGCGGGCAATGCGGACTTGCCGCTGAACAGCCGGTCGGGTTTCGCTTCCGTCGGATTGCCGGCGTGCTTTCCGCTCGCGCCGTGGCAGCTCACGCAGGTCGGCGTGCGCGCGTCCGCAGCGACCGAGTGCGCGGACTTCGCCATGTTCTCCGCGTTCTCCTCGTGGCACTGCAGGCACGCTTTCGAGGCCTGCGCGTCGACCGCCGCCCAGGCGCTGCCCACGAGTCCGCACAGACAGAGGCCGAGCGCCACCACCGCATTTCTGATCCGCATTCGAATCCCCCTCAATCAGACTCCGAAGCGGCCGCGCTCAACGCGCGGCCGGCACCCCGTCGATCGCCATCTCGCTTCCCGCCCGTGCGCGCCGCTTATTTCTGCCCGTGGACCAGATCGACCGCCTTCAGCGTGCCGAGCGCGTGGCAGTCGTCGCACGTCTCGCGCGGCGCGCGGAACAGCTCGTCCTGCGTGAGATCGCCGAACGACGAAGCGCCGGCGCTCCTTACGTGCGCGATCGCCGCCGCCGAGTCGTGGCAACCGGTGCAGCTCGCCGCGCGCGGCGAGATCACCCGCCAGGTCAGCGGATCGGTCGTGGCCTTCGATGTCGCCGGATCGATCGGTTTGGCGATGACCGCACCGAGCGTTCCGAGATCGCGCTTGTACGAATCGTTGACGTGGCAGGCATTGCAGTTCAGCCCCACCGCCGGGTAGGCGACCTCGGCCGCGTAGTTCACGACGCTCGCGTCGAGCGCGGTGCCGGACGGCACGACGACACCCGTCGACCACGGCTCGAACAGCGTGCCTGCGGGGGCCGACACGGTGCTCGAACTGCTCGCGGCGATCAGTCCGTCGGTCGTCAGCAGCCCCGCCTTGTTGAACGCGCCGATCACCCTGTTGCCGTGCGTGAACGGATGCGTGCGCTTCGAGTTGCCGTGGATGCCGTGGATCATGCGCTTGAACTGGTACGACTCGCCGAACGCCAAGCCGTTGGTCATCACGGTCGACGACTTGCGGTTCGCGTCATGGCAAAGCACGCAGGCCTCGACCGTATTGCGCGCGCCGCCGTGGAACGCTTCGGCGAGCGTGTTCGAGCCCGATGTCGTCCCGAGCGCGCCATGGCAGACGTTGCACTTCTCGTTGGCGACGATCTGCCGGCGCGGATTCAGCGGACCGCTGAGCGCGACGTCCTTGTACGTGTGCTGCACGACGACATTGACGAGCGTGCGCGGGACGACCTCGGGACGCGGATCGACGGCCGACTTGACCTCGAGCTTCGGTTCCTTGATCTGTCCGATGCTCACGACGCGCGCGGTTCCGCTGGCGACCGCGGTGGGCGTGTCCGGCGGCAGCGGGATGTCGATCGTGTAGCGATTGGTTCCGTCGTTCGTTCCCTTGTACGCGAATGCGTTGGCTGCGCTGCCGCCGTTGTTGAACGCGGAAAACTCGGTGACCGAAGCCGGCTGGCCGACGACATTCTGATAGGCGAGGTAGAAGCGCAGATTGCCGAACCGGGTCGTGTTCGCGCACGCGAGCGTCGCTCCCGACCCCGTGCAGTCGGGCGTCACGAGGTTGTACCGCGCGTTGCCGTTGGTCGGATCGGCGAGGTGGTAAGTGACGGTCACCTTGCGCGCGGCCGAATCGAAGGTCGCGTCTTCGATCACCATCCTGTACTTGGCGCCGTTTTCCTCGTTCTGGTTCCAGTGCACGCGCTCCGGCGCGATGGCCGTCCCGACGCGATGGCATTCGGCGCAGCTTGCGTTCGGGATGTCCTTCGGCGTGGCGCCGGGCCCGACGATCGCGAGCGCGAAGTCGGTATGGGTCGAAACGAAGCGCGACCCCGCGTTGTTCGCGTGGCACGTCAGGCACGCCTCCTTGCTCGGGCGCGACTTCCAGTTGTCGCCCTGCGGCGTCTTCGGATTCACGGCGGTGTGGCACACGTTGCAGTTGCGCAGGTCCTGCGGGAAACCAACCTCCGAATAGTCGTGCTTGCTGCTCTGGTAGCCCCAGATCGTGTAGATTTCGCCGCCCTGACCGGCACCGAGCTTGCTCTTGAGTAGCCGGCCCGCGTGGATCTTGTGAATCATCGTCTGCATCGTCAGCACGTTGCCGCTGTTGGCGTCGGTCGTGCCGGGGTTGTGGCACATCACGCAGTACTGCACGTCGACGCGCCCGCCGCCGTGCAGCGCGAGCTTCTCGTGGCAGCCGTTGCACGAGCTCACGTCCGCCATCACGCGCGTCCTGGCGGGATCGGTCACCGGCACCGACCGCCCGTTGGCATCGATCGTGAAGTCGAAGTACGGATTGACGCGAACCGTCTCGCCCGCCGCGTTCGTGTAGCTCAACTGGATGGCGATCCGGTGCGTGCGGTTCGGCTCGAAAACGACACCGTTCGTCTTGGCGGGATCCGTGATGTCGGTGCTGAACGTGTACGTGTAGTAGCCGTCGGCGTTGTAGACGAGCTGGTTGGCCATTGCCGCGGGCTTGGGATCGGTCGTCGCTTGCACCGCCGAGGCGAGCACCGGGCCGCCGCCGGCACCCGAGCCCACGTTGTTCGCGCCGGTTGTGGTCTCGGTGCGAACGACATAGCTCTGCCACCGATCGATCTCGCCGTTGGTACCCGGAACGAGCTTCGCGATCGCGAAGCTCATGTTGCTCAACGTCAGTCCCTGCTTGACGGTGCCGTCGGTGAACACCGTGAAGTTCACGACCGGCGCGCCCGCGACTGTCACCGCCGCCACGCCGTTGTCTTGCAGGACCTTGAATGCGGACGACGAGTTGATCGAGGTGTCGTTCGCCGTGATCGCGGCAGCCGCCGCGATCGCCTGACCGAGCGGCGTGTTCGACGTCGGCGGCGCGCCGGTGCCGCCGCCACCCCCGCCGCAACCTGCAAGCATCAGCGCGAGCGCCGCCGCCGCGGCGTGCGTCGTGATCGAGAAGATCTTGCGCATCGCAGTCACTCCCTCACTTCTTCGCGGCCGCCTTGCGCGGCGCCTGCAATTCGACCCTGTACCGGATCGCATAGAACACGCCCTCGGGCAGTCCGGCCTTGGTCACCAGTTCGCCTTTGCTCCGATAGGGACGATGGGCGATGATCTTCTTCGCCTCCGCCTCGCCCACGGTGGGAAGCGTCTTCAACTCGGCAAGGCTCGCGTTATTCAGATCGACCTTCTTGGCCGGTGCCGCCTTGGCCTTGGTGGCCGGCTTTGCGCGGGATCCTGCGGCACCGCCCGCCGGATGCTGCGGCGGCGCGGCGGCGGACGTCGGAGGCGACGATCTGGAGGTTGCCTCGGTCGCGGCACTTGCGCCTGCGACGAGCAACGCCGCAGCGAGTGCGGCGGCAGCGGTCAGGTGAGCCGGTGTGGCCTTCATGGGGTTCGTTCGGATGATCTCGGCACGAATGCGATGCTGCCCGAACGCTGCGCCGGAATCTTGACCTAACTCCACAAAAAGAAAACCGGCGGTGTTGCCACCGCCGGCTTTGTTGTGCTACCGCCGCGGAAGCCCTCGATGACCCGAGGGCTAATCCGCGCTAACGAGCATGCACCGTCTTCACGTCGGCGAGCTTGCCGCTGGCGTGGCAGACGAAGCACTGCTCCTGCGTCGCGATCGCCGTGCTGCGCGGTGCCCACAGCGAACCGCCGTTGAGCCGCATGTGGCTCACCGCCAGGTTCGAGTCGTGGCACGAAACGCACACCGTCGCAGTCGGCGAAGTCACGAGGTTGGTCCCGGCACCGTTGGCACCGTAATCCTGCCCGATCGTGACGTACGGCGACGTGCTCACGGTCGCGGCCGCGATCGTCCCGCTGACCCACAGGCGATACTGACGCTTGTCGATCTGATCGACCGTGCCCAACCCGACCGCGTTGGCGTTGGCGCTGTTCGCGAAGTCATACGACCCCGGAACGTGGCACTGCTCGCAGCGGGCGAGGATGCCCGGGTACCTGATCTTCGAGAAGTTATCGTCTGCCGAGACCGCGTGCCAGACGTACGGAACATTGCGCTTGGCGCTCGCATGGATCGCGTGCACGAAGCTCAAGGAATCCGCGGACCAGCCGCTGCTCGCGCGGTTCGGCGTGTGGCACCACGAGCAAGTCGTACCGTCGTTGCGCTGTCCCGCGTGGAACGCGTCTTCGGTGAACGTACCCAGCTCCTGGTGGCACGCGTTGCAGCGCTTGTCCTCGACGATCGTCCGGCGCGCGACGAATCCGCCCGTCGTGGTGCAGCCGTAGTCCGTGCCCTGGCAACCCGCGGTCGCGACGAGTTGCTTGTTCGGCGCGATCACGATCAGTCCGCCCCAGGCGTTCGGCATGCCGGCGGTCAGGCCCGCCAGCGTGGACTTCGTCACCGGGTACGCGGTCAGGTTCGTTTGCGTGAGAGGCAGTGTCGTCCTGACGTTGTACGAATAACCCATGCCACCGGTGAACATCCGCGCCGTCGCCGGGACGACCACGTCGGTCCGGGTGACGGTGTAGTAACCGCTCGAATCCGGGCCAGTCAGCGTCGCCGCAGTCGGTGCCAGCGTGCCGTTCCACGCGCTACGCAGGTAGACACTGGTCGATGCGTTGAAGTCGACTGGCGCCTGGATACCGTCCTGCGGAATCGACCACACCCAGTACGCGCTCGGCGAACCCATGAAGTTGGCCAGCATCTCCTTCTCTTGCGACCCGGGATTCACCGGAGCCGTGGCGAAGTCGAGGAACTGCACGGGCACGCCGTCCAGCACCCACCGGAACACCATCACCGGGTTGCGGCTGGCGTTCAGCGACACGCTCTTGACGTCCCACTCGACCTTGACCGCGCCGGCGGGCAGGCGCGCCGTATTGGAAGCGATCCACGCCGAGTTGGTGTTGCTGTTGCCTCCGGCCGTCGTGTCGACCACCAGCGAGTTCTTCGGATTCGGCGGCGTCACCGGCTTGTGCACGAGGTCCGGATCGCCCGGCGCGCCCGGGTTGTGGCACGACGAGTTCAGGCACGTACCATCGGTCGCGTTCTCCGGGTGGGCCTTGCCGAAGAATCCGGTAGAGACCGTCAATCCGGCGGCCTTGTCGGCCAGCGTCAGGCCCTGGCCCGTATCGAAGTCGATCCCGTCGTGGCACGAACTGCATGCCTTCCGGTTGGCTTCCGTCTTCCACAGGGCCGCTTGCGGCAGTGGCGTGCCGCCGGTCGACGCGCCGGTCGAGTCGTGGCACTTGTCGCAATTGCGGATGTCCTGCGAATAGCCGCCTTTGTCGAACAGCACGTTGGCGTAGTTGTAGTTCGTGCGAGTCATGATGCCGGCGGCGTGAATCTTGTGCACATAGCTCAGCACGTTGCCAACCGCCTGGCCGTTGATGACGTACGTGCTCCCAGAGAAACTGCGCGTCGCCGGGTCGTACGTGGCTTCCGTGCGACCGAACTTGCGCTGTTCCGTATGGCAGACGACGCAGTACTCGATGTTGTTGCGTCCTCCGCCGTGGAAGCCGACGCCGGAGCTTTCGGGGCTGTCGCCGGGGATGCCACCGAGCGTGCTGTGGCACGACTCGCAGTTGGCGTTCGCCACCATCTTGCGGTTCGCACTCGCTGCCGGGGGCTGCCCCGTGGCGGGAACGAAGTCGTAGATCACGTCGACCGCCTTCTTCAGCGGGATACCCGTCGGATACGTGCTCGACGTCGCCCCGGTCGGCGTGTTGGTGCCGGTCCCCGGCGCGTTGCCCGAAATCTGGATCGTCAGTCGGTGCGTCAGGTTCGGGTTGTACGTCAAGTCATCGAGGTCGGCTTTGTTGCTGCCCGCGGGCGCGGTCAGGCTGTCGACCTTGGCCTTCATTCCCGGCACGTCGCGATAGAACGTGTACCGGTAGGTCCCGTCGCCGTTGTCCACCAGGGTGCCGATGTTGTCGGTCGACGGACGCGACAGCGACTCGGCTCCCGTCGTCGTGTTGACCGACGTCACGATGTAGTTGACCCAGCGGCTCGGTGAACCACCCGCGGCCGGAACGAGCTTGGCCAGGGAAAACGCCAGGTTCGGATAGCTTCCGAGCGCCGCGCCCGGCGCCTGGACCTTGCTGCCGAAGCCGATGATCGGCACGCCGGTGATCCGGTCGGCGATCCTGAAGTTCACGACCGGGGGACTGGCGATCGTCACGGAAGTGACCGTGACGGACAGGTCCAACGCCGCGAACGTTTCCGGCGGCGTGTTCGGCGTGAGGATGATCGCATTGGCTCCCGGAGGTCCAGGAGGTCCAGGAGGTCCCGGAGGTCCGGCCGGGCCTTGCGGGCCCTGCGGACCGGGCGCGCCGTCGTCGCCGCCGCAGGCAACGAGGCCGAACACCATCAGCGCACATGCGCCGAACCGAACCAACGCCCTTCTCATCTGACTTCTCCCCATCTCACGGAGGGTCTCCGCGACCGCTGCGCCTGTCGACGCCGCGAGTCGCTCGAACGACTGTTCGCCGAGATCCCGTACCTCCAAAGAACCGACGACGCGCGCTCGGTTTCGAACGCGGTCACCCACTGCATCAAAACTTGCACCGTCCGTTGCCTGAAACCGCTAGCCGAACGCTGCTCCACAATTTCTCGTCGAGTCTTGACAAATCGCAAGCGGCGCTCCGACGGGCTTACCGTGAGCGCGTTTGTTACGGGGACCGTAACGCGGGCGGTTGTGCCGAACGCAACGCCAGCGCCGCGCACCCGGTGCCGGCGCTGCGGTCGCCCGCACGCGGCCTGCGCCGCTCGTGACCCCGCATGACGATCGGGCGCGTGGCGGAGTCGCGCTTTCACGTGCGCTGTCGCGCCAGGCTCCGATCCACGCGGGGGTGTCGGCGGGTTCGGGTGATTGATAGCGGTCAAGCGGCGGGATCGGGCCGAGGCGACACTTTCGGCACATGCCGCGTGCGATCTCCGCGGCCGTGCCGGAGAAAGGCCGATGCTTGAGCCAGCGCCCACACGTTCCGCGGATCCCGTCGAGCAGGCCATCGAGCGCGTGCTGCGCGCCGAGCAGGAGGCGGGCCGGCAGATCGCCGAATGCATGGCGGAGGCGCAGCGACGGGTGCAGCTCGCGCACGCCCGCGCAGGTGCGATTGCCGAACGCGCGGGCCGACGCACGGCCGAGGTGCGCCGCCTCGCCGCAGCGCGTCTGGCCGAACAGCTCGACGCGATCGAACGCGAGCGGCAGGCCCTGTTGCGACATGCCGATCACGACCCGACCGACCTGCAGCGCCTGCAATCGGCGATCGAGCGGCTGGCCGCTGCGCTGACCGGCGAGGATCGCGGAGGCGGGCCATGATCGCCGGGCTGCCGATCGAATACGCGCATGCGCGCGCATCGGCGCGGCTGGCGCAGCGTCCGGACGATCGGCTGTGGACGCAGCTTCACAGCGCGCGCACGGTCGGCGCAGCGCTCGAGGCGGTGCGCGGCAGCGCCGCGGCGGCGTACGTCAGCGGTATCACCTGGCCGGCGCCGCTGGCCGACCTCGAACTCGCCTTTCGCCAGCAGTGGCGCACGCGCGTCGACGAGGTCGCACGCTGGGCGCCCGACGCTTGGCGCGCCGCCTTGCGCTGGACCGCGTACCTCGTCGATCTGCCGGCGCTGGCGCATCTGCTCGGCGAAGAGCCTGTGCCGCCGTGGATCGGCGCCGACCCTGTGCTCGCGCCGTATGCGCTCGAGCAACGCGGCGACCGGCTCGCACGGCTGGCGCAGGGCCCGTTCGCGCCGCTGGCGCTGGCCGTCGAAACCGCCGCGCCGACGCCGCGCCGGGCCGACACCGCAGCGCGCCCGCACGTGCGGCTGCACGCCGCGCTGCGCGCGTGGGACAGCGAATGGCGTGCGCGCTGGCCCGAATGCGACGGCGAAGCGCGGGTGGGATTGGAGCGGCTCGTCGCGCGCGTGGCGACCCACCTTGCGCGCTTCGGCGCGCTCGCGGTCGAAGACGCACCGGTCGCGCGCCAGAAGCTCGCCGCCGATGTCGCCGCGCTGATGCGCCGCTCGGCCGCGCAACCGGCGGCATTGTTCGCCTATCTTGCGCTGGTCGCGCTCGACCTCGAACGCCTGCGCGGCGAGATCGTCGTCCGCGCCGCGTTCCGCTCTACACCGGGGGCCGCGTCATGATCCGCCCCGAGCCCGCGCGCTGGTTCGAGGTCATCGTCGCGCGCGAGGACGCGTTCATCGCGCTCGAAGCGCTCGCGGCCGCCGGCTGCGTCGAGATCGAATGGCACGGCGGGCCGCAGCCGCAGGCCGCCGCCGAGATGAACGCGCTGCTGAAGGAGTACCAGGCGCTCGCGCAGCGCTTTCGCCCGTACTGGCCGCCCGCGGCCACGCAGCTCGCGGCCGAGCGGCGCGCACCGGCCGAGGCGATCGCCGCCGCACTCGCGGCATTGCGCGCATGGGCAACCGCCGCGGAGGAGCCGGTCACCGCGTTGCAGCGCTGCGAGGCGCGGCTCGCGGAACTCGCGCTCGCGGAAGCGGCGCTGCGCGAACTCGCCGACAGCCGCATCGATTTCGCGGCGCTCGCGCAGGCGAAGAACGGCGTGGTCGCCAGCCTGTTCGCGCTGCCCGCCGGCGTGGAAGTCGAGGTGCCCGACGACGTGCTGGTGCGCTCCGCCGACGTGGCTGCCGAGCGGCTGCTGCTCGCGGTCGGTCCGCCGGAGTCGATCGAAGCGCTGGCGCGCGCGGTCGCCGAAGCCAATGGCCGGCGCGCGCGCTTCCCCGACTGGCTGCAACCAACCGCCGAGGCCAATCTCGCCCGCGTCGAGCAGCTCCGCGCGCAGGAAGCGCAAACCGCCGCCGAACTGCGCGCGCGGATCGACGCGCTGTCGGCTCAGTATCAGGTCGCGCGCGCGCTCGGCGACATCGCGCGCGCGACCTGGTGTTTCGAGCACGGCGGCGCGATCGCGCTCGGCGATCCGGAGCGCGGCCAGATCTTCGCGCGGATTACCGGTTGGACGGTCGATCGCGACCGCGTCATCGCCGCGATCGAAGCGAGCGGCGCGCGCGCGGTCGTGAGCTTTCCGCCGCCGCCGCGCGGCGCGCGTCCGCCGCTGGTGCTTCGCAATCCGTGGTGGGCGCGGCCGTTCGAGGTGTTCACGAAGCTCGTCGGCATGCCGGCGGCCACGGGTACCGACCCGAGCGTGCTGCTCGCGTTCGTCGTTCCGCTGATGTTCGGCTACATGTTCGGCGACGTCGGCCAGGGGCTCGTGCTGATCGCCGTGGGTTATGCGCTGCGCAATCGGCTGCCGGTGCTGCGGCTGCTGATCCCGGGCGGCGTCGCGGCGACCGCGTTCGGCTTCGTCTTCGGCTCGGTGTTCTGTTTCGAGCACGTGATCGATCCGCTGTGGCTTTCTCCGCTCGAGGAGCCGCTTCCCGTGCTGCTGGTGCCGATCGCCGGCGGCGCGGTGCTGCTCGCGATCGGGCTGCTGCTCGGGCTCGCCGAATCCGTGTGGCAAGGCCGGCTCACCGACTGGATGCGCGAAGATCTGCCGGTGTTCGCCGTGTACGTCGGCCTGCTCGCCGGCGTGCTGCATCCGGCCGGCTGGGCGCTCGCGGCGGCCGGCACGCTGTGGTCGATCGCCGCCGGTGCGTTGCACGGCCGCCGCCTGAAGGCCGCGCTCGCCGCGCTCGGCGAACTGCTCGAACGCGCGCTGCAGATCCTGATCAACACGCTGTCGTTCGCTCGCGTCGGCGCGTTCGCGCTCGCGCACGCGGGGCTCGCCTCGGCCGTCGTCGCGCTCAGCGCAGCGGCGGGTAACGTCGTCGTCCAGGCGATCGTGGTCGTGCTCGGCAACGCGCTGATCCTTGCGATCGAAGGGCTCGTCGTATCGATCCAGACCACACGGCTCGTGCTGTTCGAGTTCTTCGCGCGGTTTTTCCGCGCCGAAGGGCGCGAGTTCCGCCCGCTCGCACCGCCGCCCGTCACCATCGCCACGACTCACTGAACGTCGAAAGAGCCGGCGAATGTTCGAACGCTCAGCCCCGCGCCCCCGCCCCTCTTTCGAGGAAAGAGGGGTGTGTTTTCCGCGGCGAATCGTCTTCCGCCAGTTACTGATCGACCGAGAGGAGAAACCATGTCCGAACCGCGCAACCCGTCGAAGCTCGCGCTCGCGCTGACCTTCGTCTCTGCTGTGTTGGCCGCCGGCGGCACGGCGCTGCTCATGCTCGCTCCGCCCGCGCTCGCGCAGGCACCAACCCCTGCGCTGCCGCCCGACGCGTGGACCTGGGGGCTGCTGTCCGCGGCGCTCGCCACCGGCATGTCGTCGCTCGGCGCCGGCTACGCGGTGGCGAAGCTGGGCACGGCGGCGGTCGGTGCACTCGCCGAGAAGCCCGATCTGTTCGGCCGCCTGCTGATCTTCGTGGGCCTGGCCGAGGGCATCGCGATCTACGGCGTGATCATCTCGATCCTGATCCTCAATCGGCTCGCGTAACCGCGCGGGGTTTGCGTGGACGAACGGACCCAAAAGGCAACGCTCGCCTTCGTCGGCGATGCGCTCGATGCGGCCGGATTCCGGCTCGCGGGCGCGCGCGCGTTCGCGCCGCGGCCCGGCGAGGAGCGCGCCGCGTTCGCGCAGGCGCTCGCCACGGCGGCTGCGGTGTTCGTCACGCCCGCGGTCGCGGCGAAGCTGGATGCTGCCGAGCTCGATCGTGCGCTCGCCGCGGGAACGCCGCTGGTGGCGATCGTGCCCGACGAAGCGCCGGCGCCCTTCGATCCCGCGGAGCGCGTGCGCCGGCAGCTCGGTGTCGAACGATGAACCTCGCGGAGCGCACGCAGGCCTTGCTCGCGGTCGTCGAGGAGTTCCGCCGCCGCCGCTGCGCCGAACTGCTCGAGCCGGCCGACGCGCAGGCGCGCGAGATCGTTCGCAATGCGCTGGCCGAAGCGCGGCGGCGCGTGCGCACGGCGATCGCGGAAGAGCGACAGCGCATCGCCGCCGAACTCGCCGCGGCCGAAGCGCGGCTGGCGACGCAAAGGCGGCTCGCCGCGCAGCGCCGCGCGATGCAGTTGCTCGGACAGGCCTGGGACGGTCTGCGCGCCGCGCTCGCCGCGCGCTGGCGGGCGTCCGAAACGCGCGCGCGCTGGGTCGAGGCGCACCTTGCGCGCGCCGTGCGGGCGCTGCCCGCGCGCGCATGGACGATCCGCTGCGCGCCGGACTGGCCCGCGTCCGAGCGCGAAGCCGCGCTGCGCTGGCTCGCCGAGCGGGGATTGCGCGACGTTCGCATCGAATCCGACGCGGCGATCGGCGCGGGATTTCGCGTGCAAGCGGGGCACAACGTGCTCGACGCCACGCTCGACGGCCTGCTCGCGGATCGCACGGCGATCGAGGGGCAGTTGCTCGAACTGATGGAGAGCGCGCCGTGAGACGCGTGGCTTACCCTCTCCCCCGCCCCTCTCCCGCTCGCGCAGGCGAGGGGAGTTATCGGCGCTGCGCGAAGGATCGGATGGCCACGCTCGACGGCCTGCTCGCCGATCGCGCGGCGATCGAAGGGCAGTTGCTCGAACTGATGGAGGCGCCGTGAGCAAGGCGACACTCAGCTGGATCAGCGGCCCGGTGTTGCGCGCCAGGGCGCAGGGACCGTTCCGGCTGCGCGAGGCGATTCGCGTCGGACCGCAGGCGCTCCTCGGCGAAGTGATCCGGCTCGGAACGACCGCTGCCGGCGAGCCCGAGATCGTCGCGCAGGTGTACGAGGACACGACCGGGCTGCGTCCCGGCGTCGAGCTCGAAGGCACGGGCGAACTGCTCGGCATCGTCGTCGGCCCGCACCTACTCGGCCGGATGTTCGACGGACTGCTGCGTCCGCTCGCCGATGCCGATGGCCGCGGCGCGCGCCACGTGCTGCCCGGTGCGGGCGGCGCGATGCGGGCGGTGCTGCGCTTTACGCCGACGCTGCGCGCGGGCGATGCGCTGGCGCCCGGCGCGCCGTTCGGCGCGGTGACCCCGCGCACGGGCCGCACGCTGCGCGCAATCGCTGCACCCGACATCGCGGGCGTGATCGAGCGCATCGCGGCCGCCAGCGAGTATGCGCACGATGCGCCGCTGGCGACCGTGAAGCTCGCCGACGGCACGACGCGCGAGATCGCGATGAGCCACTTCTGGCCGGTGCGAACGCCACGGCCCGTGCGCGCGCGGCTGCCGTCGGACGAGCCGCTGGTGACAGGTCAGCGCATTCTCGATTCGCTGTTCCCGGTCGCGCTCGGCGGCAAGGCCGCGATCCCCGGCGGGTTCGGCACCGGCAAGACGATCCTGCTCGAGGCGCTCGCCAAGGGCTGCAGCGCCGACGTGATCGTCTATCTCGGTTGCGGCGAACGCGGCAACGAAATGGCCGGCGTGCTCGAGGAATTTCCGCAGCTCGACGATCCGCGCACCGGCCGCCCGCTGATGGAGCGCACGGTGATCATCGCCAACACGAGCAACATGCCGGTGGCTGCGCGCGAGGCGAGCATCTACTCGGCCGTGACGGTGGCCGAGTACTTCCGCGACCAGGGACTGCACGTCGCGCTGATGGCCGACTCGACCTCGCGCTGGGCCGAAGCGCTGCGCGAAGTCTCCGGCCGCTTCGGCGAGCTGCCGGGCGAAGGCGGCTATCCGACCTATCTGTCGAGCCGGCTCGCGGACTTCTACGAACGCGCGGCGAAAGTCACCACACTCGCCGGCGATACCGGGTCGGTGACGCTGCTCGGTTCGATTTCGCCGCCGTCGGGCGATTTCTCCGAGCCGGTCACTTCGCACACCAAGCGCTACGTGCGCAGCTTCTGGGCGCTCGACGCCAAGCGCGCGCAGGCGCGCTTCTATCCGGCGGTCAACCCGCTGCAGTCGTACTCGGAAGACTCGCTCGACATGGCGGTGTGGTGGCAGTCTGTGTATTCGCAGGTCGCCGCGGCGCGTGCCCGCGCGGCCACCGGCGAGAACGAATGGCTCGAACTGCGCCGCACGCTGCTTACGCTGCTCGACGAGCAGGCGCGGCTCGAACGCATGGCGCGGATCATCGGCAAGGACGCGCTGCCCGCGCGCCAGCGGCTGGCGCTCGCGTGCGCGGAGCTGGCGAACGAGGCCTTTCTGCGGCAGTCGGCGTTTTCTCCGGTCGACCGCTACTGCGGGCCGCAGCGTCAGGCGTGCATGCTGCGGCTGATCGCGCGCTTCATCGAGCTGGCCGAACGCGCGTTGGCCGCCGGGCATACGCCCGAGGCGATCTTCGCGTTGCCCGTGCTGCGGCCGCTGCAGCGGATGGGCGAGGACATCGGCGAAGACGCGCTCGACAGGTTCGCCGAGCTGGAGCGACAGGTCGTTCAGGCATTCGCTGCGCTCGGCGCAAGCGAAGGAGCGGCTCGTGCAGCCTAGAGTCACCGTCCACGACGCAGCCGTCAGGCTCGACGGCCCGCTGCTGTTCCTGCGCCGCACGCTCGATGTCGGGCTCGCCGAGGCGGTCGAGGTCATCAGCCGCGACGGCGCGCCGCGGCTCGGGCGCGTCGCCGCGCTCGACGAGGAATTCGTCACGATCGAGCTGCTGGAGCCGAGCGCCGGGCTCGCCTTGGCGGGCACGGTCGTGCGGTTCCTCGGTGAGCCGATCGAGTTCGGCGTCGGCCCCGGCCTGCTCGGCCGCGTGTTCAACGGCGTGGGCAAGGTGATCGACGGCGGACCGCCGCTCGCGGTGAAGAAGCGCCTGCGCGTCGACGGCCTGCCGCTGAACCCGGTGGCGCGCGCCACGCCGCGCGCGTTCATCGAAACCGGAATCACGGCGGTCGACCTGATGAACTCGCTGGTGCGCGGTCAGAAGCTGCCGATCTTCTCCGGCGGCGGGTTGCCGCACGACCGGATCGCCGTGGAGATCGCCGGACATGCGCGGCTGCTCGGCGACGAGCAGGAGGACTTCGCGATCGTGTTCTGCGGTATCGGCGTGCCGTACACGACCGCCGAGTACTTCCGAAGGTCGCTCGAACAATCCGGCGCGCTCGAACGCGCGGCGCTGTTCCTGAATCTCGCGAGCGACTCGTCGACGCAGCGGCTGCTCGCGCCGCGTTTCGCATTGACGGCGGCCGAGTACCTCGCGTTCGAGCAGGGCAAGCACGTCCTGGTGATCGTCACCGATCTGACCAACTACTGCGAAGCGCTGCGCGAGGTCGCCGGGGCCAAGGGCGAGGTGCCGGGCCGCAAGGGCTATCCCGGTTACATGTATTCGGATCTCGCCACGCTGTACGAACGCGCGGGCTGCGTGCACGGCGAAGGCGGAAAGAAAACGGGAACGCTCACGCAACTGCCGATTCTGACGATGCCGAACGACGACATCGGCCACCCGATCCCCGACCTGTCGGGCTACATCACCGAAGGGCAGATCGTGCTGTCGCGCGAGCTGGACCGCGCCGGCGTGTATCCGCCGGTCAACGTGTTGCCGAGCCTGTCGCGGCTGATGAAGGACGGCACCGGCAAGGGCTATACGCACGCCGATCATCCGGCGCTCGCGAGCCAGCTTTACGCCGCGTACGCGCGCGCCACGCAGGCGCGATTGCTCGCGAGCGTGGTCGGCGAAGAAGGCTTGTCCGAGACGGACCGCCGTTATCTCGCTTTCGGCGCGGACTTCGAGCGCAAGCTCGTGCACCAGACGGCCGCGCGCACGCTCGCGCAGAGCATGGACGTCGGCTGGTCGCTGCTGCGCGCGCTGCCCAGAAGCGAGCTGTCGCGGCTTTCGGACGCGCAAATCGAGGCGCATCTGGGCGGCGCCTTCATCGGCGTTTGACGCGATGGCCGATCTCACCCCCACCCGCAGCCTCGCGATGCAGTTGCAGGACGAGCGGCGCACGATGCGCGAGGGGTACGCGTTCCTCGACGAAAAGTGCCTTCTGCTCGCCGGCGAGATGCTGCGCGAACTGCGCGCGTATCAGGCGCTGGTGCGCGAGTTGGCGCCGCTGCAGCAGGCGGCGCATGCCGCGCTGCAGGGCGCGATCGCGCGTCACGGGCTCGACGGGTTGCAGGTCTATCCGGCCGCGCCGGGCCGCTATGCGCTGCGCATCGAACGGCGCGCGTTGCTCGGAACCGCGATGATCGATGCGAGGCTCGACGGCGAGCCAGGCGCGGCGCCGCCGGCGGTGTTTCCGTCGCCCGAGGCCGAGGCGTGCCGCGCCGCGCACGCGCGCGTGGCCGCGCAGCTCGTGCGGATCGCCGCGCATTCGACCAACCTCGCGCGGCTGTACGCGGAATACCGAAGGACCGTGCGCCGCGTCCGCGCGCTGCAGGACGTTCTGTTGCCGGAAGTCGAAAGCGCGCTGGCGCAGATCGAAACGAGCCTCGAAGAACTGGAGCAGGACGAGTTCGGTTTCCTGCGGCGCGCGCTGCGTGCCGCGCAGTCATCGCTTTGAGCGGCGCGCGACGGGTTCACGACCCTTCTCGCAAGGCGCGGATCGCCTGATGCCCCGGATGAAGGGCGCGCGCCCGAAGCGACCAAAGAAAAAGCCGGCTTGCGCCGGCTTTGTCGTTCAAGCGGTCCTGCGCTTCAGAGCGACAGGATCCACTTGGCGAGCTTCTCGAGATCTTCGTCGTTGGCCTTGACCGCGGGGTGCTCCTTGCCCGCTTTCAGCCTCGCGACGATGGCCGCCTGCGCGTCGGCTTTGCCCTTGTACTTGGCAGCGGTTTCCTTGAAGGCCGGGCCCATTTTCTTCTTGTCGATGGCGTGGCACGCGAGACATCCATCCTTCTTGGCGAGCGCTTCGTCGGCGCTGGCCGCGCCGGTCATCAGGATTCCCGCAGCGGCGATTGCCGCGATCACGAACGATTTCATTGCATCTCCCTCCTCTCGTAGAACCCGGCGGCAGCCCGGGACATTTGCCGTGTCCGGCCTCCGGGGCCGGCCCATGGTGAACACAACGCCCGGTCGGGCCGCGCGTTGACGCGAACATCGTACGACTTGCGATGCCCTCTCATCAGCCCTTGCGCTTCGGATCGAGATTCACCTCGGGCCAGGTGCGCCCGTGGCATGCCGGGTTCGAGCAGAAGCTGCCGCCGTCGCGGCCCCAGTTGATCGGTCCGTGGCACATCGTGCACGTCTTGTCGAGCTTGGTGCGGTGGTCGTGCATGAAGTTGGGCTCCTCATGGCTCGGCGGCGGTTCGAGGTCCGCCGCCACCGTCGAAGGCACCGAGCCCTTGCCGTCTTCGCGAATCACCTGCGGCAGGTCGTGGCACAGCGTGCACTGCAGCCGGATCGCCTCGCCCTTGTCGTTCAGGTGCTTGCCGTCGTGGCAGCGGAAGCAGCCGGCGGTGTCCTTGTGGCCCGCGTGATTCGGGAACGACGCCCAGCTCAACCCGGGCGCCGAGAAGGAGCTGTCGAGCAGGATCTGCCGCATCGTCGCGGCGAACTTCTTCTCGAGTTCCTGTTGCGCCGGCTTCAGCTCACCCTTCGGCGCAGACTCGGCGATCAGCTTGTCGATTTGCGCACCGAGTTCAGCGTGCGGGCCGGTCAGCTTCGAGGTCTTTTCGATCAGCGCGACCGCGCGCGCCTTGGCGTTGGGCAGCGCGCGGTCGATGCGGCCGGTGGCGATCGCGTTGTCGACCAGATCGGCCGGGTTGCGGAACGGATGGCCGACCTGGTTGTGGCAGTCGAAACACTCCATCCGCCGCGGCGGATTCTTCTTCAGGTCCTCTTCGGTGAACTTCGCGGCCGAGTCGACATAGGTCGTCGTCTTGCCGTCCTTGTCGCGTACCTGCACCCAGGGAATCGTACGGCGCTGGATGTCGGGCGAGTAGAACAGCACTTCGTTCTCGATGTGCCAGTGGATGCCCTTGGCCTGCTTCTCGCGCACGATGCCCATCGCCGTGTGCAGCGTGAGCCGGTACGTCGTCTCGCTGCTCTTGGCGTCGGTGTCGTAACGCTTGATCAGCGCGATGCTGTCGTGGTGCTCGACCGAAGGCCAGTGGCAGCTTTCGCAGTTGTCGCGCGCCGGACGCAGAGTCGACGAGGCGAGCGGCCGCTCGTAGCCGACGATCATCCCCCACAGCTCCTTCGCGTGCGTGGGCTTCAGCGCCATCAGGTGCAGCGTCGACAGCCGCCCCATGTGGCACTCGACGCAGTTCACGCGCGCGTGCGACGACATCCCGTGCCAGCGCGTCTCCTCGGGGTGCACCGAATGGCACACGTTCGCGCAGAACGCGTTGCTGTTGCTGTACTCCCACGCCACGATGCCGCCCGCGCCCAGCACAGCGAGCGCGATGCCCGCGACGACCAGCGTCGTCACACCGCCGATGATGCCGCCCCGCTTCCAGTTCAACCGCATGTGCGCCTCCTCCGACACGCTCGATTCTTGGCCCGCATCATGCCGTACGGCCGCGCCCGCTCATCCGACCAACAGCCCGTACAGGATCAGCACGATCGTCACGATCCCGAGCACCAGCGCGGTGCCGCCGATTGCGCGACCGAAAGCGATCGCGCGCGCGCTCGGCGGTGTCGTTTCGATCTGCACGAGCCGGCCCTCGCGCACGAGCCGCGCGTACTCCTCCGGGCGCTCTTCCTTCAGTTCGTGCTCGGCAACGCGGCCGGTGAAGATCACGAGGTCCATCGGGAACTTCTCCGGTCGCACGTGCCCGTTGAAGAAGTGGATCGTGAAAATGAAACCGACCGCGAGCAACGCCTCCTCGCCGTGGACCAGCGTGGCGACGTTGAACATCCAGCCCGGAACATAGTGGCTCAACGGCACTGCGAACCACAGCATCAGTCCCGAGCCGCCGATGATGAACATGCCCCAGAACACCGCCATGTAGTCGAACTTCTCCCAGTACGTGTAGCGGTCGAAGTTCGGCCGCGGGCCGAGCCCGAGGAAGTACTTGACGTGCTGATAGAGGTCGACGATGTCCTTGGGCTGCGGCATCAGCGAGTCCGGCCCCCACAGCACCGACAGGATGTTGCCGCTCGCCAGTCCCCGCCACAGGAACTGGAAGATGTGCGACACGAAAACGATCACCATCACGGTCGCGCTCACGCGATGCACGAGCGCGGCGCCTTCGAATCCGCCCATCAGCGCGGCGAGCGCGCGGCCCCAACCCGTATACGGGAACAGCAGCGGCAGTCCGCTCAAAGCGCAGCCGATGAAGGTGAACATCAGCCCGGCATGCATCAACCGCTCGATGAAGCCGAAGCGGCGGTAGTACCGTCCTGCGTGCGGAGCGGCCGCACTTTGCGGCGCGGTTTCCGGCCTCGCTGCGTCGCTGACGTTGGTCGACATGACTCGGACGCTCCTGTCCCGATTAGCGGTTGCCGCGCTTGCGCGCGAGCGCCGTGCGCAGCGAGCGGTACGCCCACAACACCGTGTGCAGGCCGAAGAAGACGAACACGCCGGCCAGCAGCGCCTGCATGAAGATCCACGTGTAATACAGGATCGCGCTGCGCTCCTTGTTGCGGGGCTGCGGATGCGGATCCCAGCTCGCGAACTTGGGCCCCGCCTCGGCATGGCAGGTGCGGCAGGTAGCGAGGCGGTTCTCGGCCGAGACCTTCGACAGCGGATCAGACGCCGGCCGCACGTCGTGCGCGCCGTGGCAGGCCGCGCAGGTCGCGATGTTGGCGAAGCCCAGATTCGTGACCTTGCCGTGGTAGGTCAGCCGGTAGCTCGAGATGAAATCGTCGTGGCAGTTGCCGCACTGGCCGATCACGGCGAGCTGCCATTGCGGGCGCGTCGTCTCCTGAATCGTGTGCGCGGTGTGGCAGTCGGTGCATACCGGCGCGGCCGCGTTGCCCGCTTGCAGCATCTTGCCGTGCATGCCCTTGTCGAACACGGTCTTCTCGCGCTGGTGGCAGTTTCCGCAGGTCGCCGGAATATTCGCGCGCGCCACCCGGCTCGCTTTCTCCGACTTGGCACGGATGTCGTGCGTGCCGTGGCAGTCGGTGCACTCCGGCGCCATGGCCTGCCGCGAACCCTTCTCGTGCAACAGCCTGCCGTGAATGCTGTCGTGATACATGCCGGCGATGTTGCCGCCGGGAAGGTTGGCCTTCTTGATCAGCGCCTCGTTGCCGTGGCACGCGGCGCAGGTCTGCTCGAGGTTGACGTGGTTCGTTCGCGATGCGGGGTCGCTCGTGCGGAGAATGTCGTGCGCGCCGTGGCAGTCGCGGCAACTCGCCGCGATCGTCCTGCCGTCGGCGCGCGCCTTGCCGTGCACCGTGCCCGCAAAGCGGGCCGCCGCGTCCTCGTGGCAGTTCGCGCATGCCGGCGGTTTCAGTTTCTCCGGATGCGGCAGCTTGTCGGCCGAGACATCGGCGTGGCAGTCGGTGCACTTGAGCTGCATCTCCCCGTGCACCGATCTTGCGAACCCCGCGGCGTCGACCGCGATCGACTTGCCGCCCGCGCCTTTCGCCGACGCGTCGGCGTGACACATCATGCACGTCTCGTTCGGATCGGCCGCGTTCGCGGCTGCCGCCAGACCGATGGTCAGCGACAGCGCGAGGGCCTTGAGCAGTTGCGCGGGTTGCATCGGACGTCTTGGTTGCGTCGAACGAGCGCCGGCTGGCCGCTCACGCGGCGCATGCACTTCGCCGGCGCGCCATCGCGAATCGCGGTGCGGCAAAGTGACATGCGTCACGCTGGCGCAGGTTGACATGGATCAACGGCCTCCGCGCGGCGCGCGGCAGATGCGCAAGGATCTGCGCCATGACAAGCGGCGCGCGCCGCATCGACAAGCCAGCGGCCGGCGTGCCCGCGGATTGCGCGATCGTGCGCTCGGAAAGTGTCACACGACCCGTAACACGCGAAGTCCGGCCGCGGCCGGGCTTCCTGCGTCGCGAGCGCCGGGGTCAGAGCGTCAGCACCCAGCCGACGATCGCCTTCAGGTCTTCGTCGCTCACCGTCGATTTCGGATGTCCCGCGCCTTCCTTCAGCTTGGCGGTCAGCGTCGCCGCCGCGTCCTTGTTGCCCTTGTACTTGGCGGAGATGTCCTTGAACGCCGACCCCATTTTCTTCTTGTCAACGCCGTGGCATTTCAGGCAGCCCGCCGCGTTGGCCTTGGCTTCCGAGGCACTCGCCACGCCGCCCAGCATCAGCCCCGCCATCACGAATCCCGCAATCAGCAATGACCTCATCTCGATCTCTCCACGTTGGCGTTCCGGACACGGCCGCCGACGCCGCTGCGCCCGGATCGCACCCGCGCGCCCGGCAGCCCACCGTTGTCGGCGCGCACGTCGCCGTGCGCACCGACTCGCAATCTAGCGATCGGCAGCAACTGCTTTCTGCGCGGCGTCAAGCTTCGTGCTTGCCCTGGGGTTTGCACGCATCGACGCCGGCTCGCCGCGAGCGTTGACGACGCGACCGACCCGCTCGCGCGGGGCGAGCGTCGGTGCGGAGACGACGGAGCTCGTCGCCGCGACGTTGCACGTTGCACGCTGAGCATTCGTTGCCGTCCGCGATGTCCCTCATGTCGCGACCGCGCTCAGGTGCGTCGGACGTGCGCGCGGCTTCGTGCGGTCGGTGCACCGCCCGGACGATCGTCCTCGAGAACCTCGTCGGTCAGTTCGCGCACCTTGACCTTCAGCTTCTGCAGCGCTCGAGCGCCCTTGGCGGTGCCGCGGTAGTACCGGCGCAGCTTGCCGGCGACGAGCCGCTGCTCGCTGCGCAGGTATCCGGCGCTTTCGAGTGCATGAAGGATCGGGTACAGGGTGCCGGGGCTAAGCGCGTAACCGTGCCGCCGCAATTCGGCGAGCATCTCGGTGCCGAAGATCGGCGCCTTCGCCGCGTGATGCAGCAGGTGCACGCGGACGAAACCGAGGAATGTTTCCCGGAAGATATCTCTCATGATCAGCCGCCACCGGCGCGGTAAGCGGCCGCAGTATCACGCGGGATCGTGCCAGCGCCGGCCACCCGGGAATCGTGACCGCGGTCAATGACGCGCGTAATCGGAGCGAAGTACGCGGTTCCGCCGATGCAGCCAACGGCAAGGCGCATACGCGAACGCGCGGGCGCCCGTGGCGTTCGCGCCGTTATCGGTTTCCGATAACGCCATTTGACTACGACCAGCCGGCTCGCTCGCGCTTTTGCGTGCGCGTGTCGGGTGCGCGTGATCTTGGTCAACCTCCGTTGCGACAGGCAGCGCACGATTCAGGGCACATGGCGCTGCACGGCCCGCCGGCGTCCGGGCAGCGATATCAAAGTCGAGCGGACCCGTTGTCCGCAAAGGAGATCCTCGATGCGTTATGTCGTACCCGTTGCCTTGTCAACGCTCGCGCTTGCGCTCGCTGCGTGCGCGACGCAGGAACAGACCGCCGCGCCGAACGTGCTGGTCGCGGCGAAAGTGACCACGCCGCCCACCCTCGACGGCAATCCCAACGACGCCGCGTGGGCTTCGGCCAAGCCGATCTCGGTCGCGCTTTCGGACGGCGCGAACTTTGCCGGCGGCAAGGGCGAAACGACGGCGACGCTGAAAGCGGTTTACAGCGGCGACACCGTGTATTTCCTGGTCCAGTATGCGGATCCGACCAACTCGATTCGCCGTGGGCCTTACCAGAAGCAGGCCGATGGTTCGTGGAAGAAGCTCAGGGATCCGGCCGACAAGGGCGGCGACGACAACGTCTACTACGAAGACAAGTGGGCGATGATCTGGAACATCAACAACTCGATCGCCGGCTTCGACAAACAGGGCTGCGGCGTCTTCTGCCACGCGGGCGAGCCCGGCAAGCCGTTCGGCAACAAGTACACGGCCAAGGAGGGCGAACTCGGCGACATGTGGCACATGAAGGGCCAGCGTACCGCGCCGCTCGGCCACGTCGACGACCAGTACCTCGACCACACGCGCTACGACCCGCAGAAGAGCCCCGCCGCCGGCCGTAAGAGCGATCCGGGCGGCCCCGAGTACAAGGGCTTCGGCTTGGTCAACGGCAAGCCCGAGTTCATGAACAAGGACGGCAAGCCCGCCAACGCCGGCGGCACGTACTACATCATCGACGGCAACCAGGTGCCCTTCGACGACAGCAAGTTCAAACCCGGTGACGAAGTCGCGTCGTTCCTGATCTTTCCGCTAAAGGGCGACCGCGCCGATATCAAGGTGGCGACCCGCTGGGCGAACGGCGTGCTGACGTCAGAAGTCAGCCGCAAGCTGACCACCGGCAGCAAGTTCGACGTGCAGTTCAGCGACTTGAATGCGTCGTACGGCTTCGGCTTCGCCGCTTTCGACAACGCGCAGGTGCGGCACGCGGTGCATTACGAGCCGCTGTATCTGCGGTTCGCGAAATAGCAGACCTCATCGATACGGATTCACGGGCGGCTGCGGCCGCCCTTTTTTTTGTGTACGTGCAGCGCTTCGCGCGCGGACAACGCCCCTGCGCCGCCGCGAGGGGCTCGCGTGCTGTGTCGCTACTCGCGCGCCGTCGGCAGCCCCGCGAGCCGCCACTCGGGCATCCCGTCCTGCAGGCGCCGCGCCTTCAGCCCTTTCTTGCGCAGCAGCGCCACGGCATCGAACGACATCAGGCAGTACGGGCCGCGGCAATAGGCGACGACCTCCTTGCGCTTCGGCAGCTCGGACAGTCGCTTCTCCAGCTCGTTGATCGGGATATTGATCGCGCCCGGCACGTGGCCGGCGGCGAATTCCTCCGGCGGCCGCACGTCGAGCACGGTGACGAGCCCCTTTTTCGCGCGCTCGAGCACGTCGGCAGCGGGCACCGGCTCAAGTTCGTCCTTTGCCGTGAAGTATTGGCGCACGATGCGGTCGATGTCGGCCAGATACGCGCTCCCGGCGCGGCCGAGCGCGTCGACCAGCGCCACGACCTCGTCGCCGGCGAGCCGATAGCGCACGAACTGCGCCTCCTTACGGCCGACGATCAGCCCGGCCTGCTTGAGCTTCTGCAGGTGCTGCGACGCGTTGGCGACCGTCGTTCCGGTCAGCGTCGCCAGCTCGTCGACGCTGCGTTCGCCTTGCGCGAGCAGCTCAAGCAGCTCGAGCCGCACGCTGCTCGCGAGCGCGGTGCCGATGCGCGCGAGCGCCTCGTAGACCTCGCGCTTGGGATTGACTGCGGTTGACAAGGTCGATCCTCCGGGCCTAGTATTCAAGCGATTGCTTAAATACGCGATTAATTGAGCTAAAGCTTAGCACCGCCCATCGCCGTCGCCGAGGCCCGCATGACCGGATCGCTGACCGAACACGAAGCCGCGCTGCGTTTGGCCGCTTTCGTCGGCGTGTTCGCCGCGGTCGCACTGTGGGAGTGGCTCGCGCCGCGCCGCCGCGCGCGCTTCGCTCGTGCGCGACGCTGGCCGCACAACCTCGCTCTGCTGGTGCTCGACGCGCTCGCCGTGAGGGTGCTCGCGCCCGGCGCGGCGATCGCGATCGCGCTGGCCGGTGAAGCGCATGGCTGGGGGCTGCTCAATGCGGTCGCGCTGCCCGCGTGGGCCGAGGTGCTGATCGCGGTCGTGCTGCTCGACTTGGCGATCTACTTCCAGCACGTCGTGTTCCACGCGGTGCCGGCGCTGTGGCGGCTGCACCGCGTCCACCACGCCGATCCGGACTTCGACGTCACCACCGGAACGCGCTTCCATCCGCTCGAGATCCTGCTGTCGCTCGGCATCAAGTGCGCGGCGGTCACCGCGATCGGCGCGCCGGCCGTCGCCGTGCTGCTGTTCGAGGTGCTGCTCAATGCGACCGCGATGTTCAACCACGCGAACGCACGCCTTCCGGCGGGCGCGGACCGCTGGCTGCGCTGGCTCGTCGTCACGCCCGACATGCACCGCGTGCACCACTCGGCGCTCGCGTCCGAGACGAACAGCAACTTCGGTTTCAACGTGCCGTGGTGGGACCGGCTGTTCGGTACGTACCGGGCGCAGCCGCTGGCGGGCCACGAGGCGATGACGATCGGCGTCGACGCCTTCCGCTCGCCCGAGGATCTGCGGCTCGACCGGCTGTTGGCGCAACCGTTCCGCGGCGCGGCAGGCAACTACGCGATCAATCCGCGGCAGGAGACGACGTGAGTCGCCGCCGCGCGTTCGGTGCGCGCGCGGCATTGGCGGTGCTGCTCGCTGCCGCCACCGCGTGGGCGTGGACGCATCGCGAACTGTTCGACCTGACTGCGATCGAAGTTGCGCTCGGCGGCGTGGGCGCATGGGCGCCGGCCGGATTCGTGTTGCTGTTCGCCTTGGCGACGGTGCTCTTCGTTCCGGGGTCGGTGTTCGGCTTGGCCGGGGGGTTTCTGTTCGGGCCGGTCTTCGGCACGTTGTGGAACCTGCTCGGCGCGACGCTCGGCGCGACGCTCGCATTCCTCGCCGCGCGTTACGTTGCGTCCGACTGGGTTGAGCGCCGCGCAGGCGAGCGGCTGCAGCAGTTGCTCGCCGGCGTGCAGGCCGAGGGATGGCGCTTCGTCGCGCTGATGCGGCTGGTGCCGCTGGCACCCTTCAATCTGCTCAACTACGCACTCGGCTTGACCCGCATTCGCATCGCGGAGTACGTCGTCACCACGTTGGTGTGCATGGTCCCCGGCACGGCCGCTTATGCGTGGCTCGGACATGCCGGACGCGAGGCGGCGGCGGGCGACAGCGCCGCGCTGCACTACGGCGTCGTCGGCCTGGGCCTGCTGGCCGCCGTGCTCATGCTGCCGCGCTTGATCGGCCGACTGAGAGCCAAGCCGGTGAAGTGGATATCGGTCGCCGAATTGCGGCGACGCGTCGACACCGACGGCGATGTGACCGTCGTCGACGTGCGGGATCCGGACGAGTTCACCGGCACGTCGGGTCACATCCCACGCGCGCGCAACATACCGCTGAGAGATCTACCGCTTCTGCGGCAGGAACTCATCGGCATCGAGCCGAACACGATTGTGCTGGTATGCCGAACCGACAGGCGCTCCGCAAAGGCGGCAGACGTCTTACGCGCCGCCGGTTTGCGCGACGTTCTCGTGCTTCGCAACGGCATGGAGGCCTGGAACGGCAATGCCACGGCGCCGGCGAGTCCGGTCGTGTCGCGGCGAGTGGAGAACCGAGGTGAAGACGCTGTTGGTTCTGAATGATCCGCCCTACGGCACCGAACGCTGCTACAACGCGCTGCGGCTGGCGCGATCCCTGCTGGTGATGGGCGGCGCGGAAACGAAGGTGTTTCTGTTGGGCGATGCTGCGGCGTGCGCGGTCGCCGGACAGAAGGTGCCGCACGGCTACTACAACCTCGCCGACATGCTTGGCGCCGTGGTCCGTCACGGCGGCGCGGTCGGCGTGTGCGGCTCGTGCATGGACGCGCGCGGGATCGCCGAAGAACGCCTGGTCGCGGGCGTGCGTCGCAGCAGCATGGATGAGCTGACCGCATGGACGCAGTGGGCGGACAAGGTGTTGGTGTTTTGAGGCATGCGCCGCACGGTACGCGTCCGTATCGCGGGTCGACGGCGACCTGCGCCAGCGCGGTTGCCCTGGTTGGTGTGCATACGGCAACGGCTGCACCCAAGACCGGCCCACTGAGATGGATACGACGCCAGCCGAGCGCTATGACGCGTGGTACCGCACGCCGCGCGGCGCGTGGATCGGCGACGTCGAGTTTGCGCTGCTCGCGCGCCTGCTCGCGGCGCGTTCGGGCGAGCAACTGCTCGACGTCGGCTGTGGCTCCGGCTACTTCACGCGCCGCTGTGCGCGCGAGCTCGGCGTGATCGCGACCGGGGTCGATCCCGACCCGGCGGCGCTGCACGTGGCGTCGGCCCAGGCAGGACCGGGCGAGCGCTATGTCGAGGGCCACGCCGAGCGGCTGCCGTTTGCCGACCGCAGTTTCGACTGCACGATCTGCGTCACCGCGCTGTGCTTCATCGCCGATCGACGGCAGGCGCTGCGCGAGATGGTACGCGTCACGCGCCGGCGGATCGTGCTGGGCTTGCTCAATCGCGCAAGCCTGCTTTACCTGCAGAAAGGCCGCGGCGGCGGTAGCGGTGCATATCGCGGCGCGCACTGGCACACGCGGCGCGAAGCGTTCGATCTGTTCGCCGGGCTGCCGGCGAGCGATCCGGTCATTCGCAGCGCAGTCTTCCTGCCTGGCGGCGGCGCGATCGCGCGCGCGATCGAATCGTTCGTGCCCGGGCGCAGTGCGTTCGGCGCTTTCCTCGCCGTGGCGGCCGACGTGACCGCTTGAGCATGCCCGCGCGTTCGTGCGACGGGCGGATAATGCCGCTTTTACGACGCGCACCGACGCCATGCCCACTGTTCGCAACGGTCCCTTGAGCGACGACGAAGTCGCCGAACTCGATGCAGCGCTCGCGGCGCTGCCCGAGGAAGGCGACCACCTCGACGTCGTGATGCTCGACGGTTTCCTGACCGGCGTGCTGCTGCAACCCGATGTCGTGCTGCCGAGCCAATGGCTGCCGCACGTGCTCGGGACGAGCGACGGCAACGTGTTGCCGGTCGGCGCGGATCAGGCCAAGCGCCTGATCGATCTCGTCATGCGCCGCTACAACGAGCTGGCTGCCTGCATCGCGGCGCGCGAACCGTTCGAGCCGATCGTATTCGAGCTCGAAGACGCGCAGACCCGCGAGCCGCTCGCGGGCGCCGAAGCGATCAAGGCGCTGTGGCCGTGGGCGGCCGGATTCGTCAACGCACTGAACGCTTTTCCTGCGCTGCGCGAGCGGTTCGACGAGGATCCCGATCTGTCCGCGGCGCTGGTCGGCATCCTTCGTCACGTGCCGGTTGACTCCGACGTCCCACCGGAAGTCGCCGACTCGCTGCGCGAACTCAAGGCCGATGCGGATGCCGAGGTGCCGCTCGCTTCGCTCGATGAGGCGATCGCGGACATGCTCGACTGCGTGCTGGACATCGCCGACATCACGCGGCCGCGCCGCCCGCTCGAACGCGCTGCGCCGAAAGTCGGCCGCAACGACCCCTGCCCGTGCGGCAGCGGACGCAAGTTCAAGCTGTGCCACGGCCGCGGCGCCGGCTGAACGCGCGCGGCGCGGACGAAGTCGTTACAGCGTGTTGCGCGAACGCGAGTTCGCAACTCGCGGTTACAAGCGCGCCGCACGGCGGTGCCGGCGACGCCTAGAGTGTCACCGCCTGGAAAATTTCTTGGACGGGAGCACACGATGAGAGCACGTAACGCATTACTGACGATCACCGTGGCCGGCGCACTGGGTGCGATGGCCACTGCAACGCTGGCGCACGGCCCCGGCTGGGGCGGCATGGGCGCGAACGGCCCGGCCGGCGCGAACTACATGATGGCCGGTGCCGGTCCGATGATGGGCATGGGCATGCGCGGCGGACCCAATCCGGAGATCGCGCAGGCGCGGCTCGATCAGTTGAAGTCGGCGCTCAAATTGCAGCCGAACCAGCTCGATGCGTGGAATGCGTTTGAAGCGCGCGCCAAGGCGCAGGCACAGGAAGCCGCGAAGATGCGCGAAGCGATGCGCAATTTCCAGGGTGATTCGCAGGCGTTCGCCGACCAGCGGGTCGCATGGCTGAAACAGCGCGCGCAGGCCGCCGAGGAACTGAACGCGCTGCGCAAGAACCTGTACGCGACGCTCACGCCAGAACAAAAGGCGACCTTCGATCAGTTCCGTCCGGGTCCCGGCGGGATGGCCGGCTACGGTCCTGGTCACCGGCGCGGCTGCCGCGTCTAAACGATCTCCTCCGGCGCCGCATCTGCTGTGCGGCGCTCGCCTCGAAGGGCCGCGCGAGCGGCCCGTTTTTTTCGAATCGGCGGCGCGACCCGTGGCCGCGGCCTGCCGCTGGCGGGTTGGTTCCGGCCGCGCGGCATTCGCGAAACTCACGAACGCTGCCGATCTGGCGAGCCGCCATCCGCACGCGCGGGGAGCGGTTTCCGCACTCGTGCTGACTTCAGGATTGCAGTGGGCCGCGGTTGTCGTTGGCCGCTCTCGACAACGCAAGGCGCCACGTGGCCGCACATAAAGAACGCCCCGTCGCAGCAGTGCCTGCCGACGGGGCGAACGCGCCAGGGGGAGGTGCGCGGGGAGGAGACTCGCTCAAGCTGCGCCGGATTCACATCCGACGGGCTTCGATGTGATCGTGCGCGACGCCGGTTACCAAGGCGTTGCAGCGCGGCCGGTCCGCATTTCAACTGAAATGCGACCGCGTTCGCTCATGCATCGCCGCGCGCAGCGGGCAATGGCGCCCTCGTGGGCATCCTCGCGACGATCGCCTTCGTCGCGCGTGTGCGGTGCGCTGTCGCGCATGTCTGCGCGGGGTGGCTGGTTCGACGCTCGGCAGATCCGCGCCGGCCGCGCGAGGACGCTTCGCGCGGCCGGCGTGGCCCGAGGTCTCGTTCACCTCGAAGCGGCGTCGATGCCGAGCGCGCGCAGACCCGCGAGCCGGATCTGGCGCTCCTGCTCGGGGGTGGCCTGCACCGTGCCCGCTTCACCGTAGTACGAGAGCAGGCCGAGTCTGGCCGCCTCGCGCGTTTCGGCGGCGACCTGCGCACGCGACTTGGTCGACGGCTCGGACGCGAACCTGACGCCCGCTTCGCCGGGCAGGGTTTCGCTCGCCGAAGTGTGGGATCTCGATTCGCTCCGCGTCTGCGCGGACGAGTTTGCACCGCGCATCGCGTCGGACACGTAGCCGTGCGGCGTGAGGTCGATATCTGCCGCGTAGACGGGCGCCACGGCGAGCAGCGCGATGAAGAAGACATTGCGTTTCATTCGGGTTCCTTTCGTTGCGGGTTCGTCGGAGAGACCGTCGCCGTTGGACCGCGAAGGCCAGCGCGTCGACGGTTGTGGCAGTGTCGAAGCGCCGTCTTGCAGCGCGGTTTCGGGTTCGCACGCTCGCGTTTCGCTTGAAACGTCGCGCGCGGCTACGGCTCGACGCGTGCCGCTTTCGCTGCTGCGGCGTCTTCGGCGCGCATGCTCAATCGCGCAGCGATTGCCGCGAAGCGGCGGCGCCAAGCGTCGACCTGCGCGCTGCGATGCGCACCCGTCAGGCACCACTCGACGAAGTGCTCGCAGTTGTTCGTCCAGAAACGGTATCGGTCTTCGCCGAGGCGCGAGCGCGCGCGCTCGACGGCCGCCGTGCCGCCATGCTTCGGCGCGAGATGCGGCTTGATCGCAAAGCCGCGCCGGCGCGCGAACTCGTCGAGCGACACTTCCTCGACCGGTCCGCGGCGCCAAGGGCGCTTGAACCCGGCGTAGTGGATAACGCGACCGTCGCCCGCATAGAGCCCGTGGTGCATGTAGCCGCGGCGCGGCGTCACGAGGTGCGCTCCTGGTTCTAGGTCTTCCACGACGCTTGCTCCGCTGAGGGCGGCCTCTTACTCCGACGGTCCATGGAGCGAAGCGTCCAGCATGACCGTTGGCCGTCAATTTCGTTCGCGTCGCCGACGATGACACCTGAAACGCGCATCGTCCGGCGTCGACATCGCGAATCGATTCAACGATGGCTGCAACGCCACGTGCGCGGCGTGGTTTCCGTAACCGTCGCGGCGGGCGTGCCGCGGAGCGCGTCGCGCTGTAGCGGCGCAACGTTGATTGACGCGGCGGCACGGCGCGCGCCTGCATCGCCAAGATCGGCTCGACTCGAAGATCGAACTTCGGGTACCCTGCGCGGTGTCGTGATGTGGGTCGCCGGACGATTCCAGGGCCGACGACTCGCGCAGCATCTCAGCCGTTCGCGCAACCAACTCGGCCATCAGGAAAGAACAAAGATGCCCAACGTCGCCGCGTTGCTCAAACAAGAAATCACGAGACTCGCCCGCAAGGAGGTTCGCGGCGCGACCGATGCGCTGAAGAAGGCTTCCGCGCAGCATCGCCGGGCCATCGCCGCGTTGAGGCGGCAGATCGCACAACTGCAGCGGCAGATCTCGACGGTCGCCCGCAGGCTTGAACGGGGCGCCGGCGCAGTGCCATCGGCGCCCGAGGAACCCAAGGTGCGGTTCGTCGCCCGCGGGCTGCGCTCGCATCGTGCGCGCCTCGGCCTGTCCGCCGCCGAGTACGGCAAGCTCGTCGGCGTCAGCGCGCAATCGATCTACAACTGGGAACAAGGTGCCGCCCGTCCGCGCGCGGCACAGCTCGCGGCGCTGGTGGCCCTGCGCGGAATCGGCAAACGCGAAGCGCAGGCGCGGCTGCAGCAGCTCGCGCAGTCATCGGGCAGAGGGCGGAAGCGGCGCTCCCGGCGCTGACGCGGCACGCGACCTCCGCTCGTCCCGGCGCCCGCGCGGCGCCCGCTGTCAATGGCGCAGCGCTCGTTGAGCGCCACGTCGCGCGGTGCTACCCTGCGATCCGCTTCAACTCCGCCGCGCCGGACGCACTCACGAGGTGTCGCCCCGGCCGCACGGCAGGCACCACACGGGCCGCCTGCTGCGCTCCCAAGAACACGATTTTTGGAACGAGGTCCGCCGCATGAACGCACCCCTTCCCGAAGCCGTCCGCCGCGCTCTGGCGGAAGTCACCCTCGATGACCGCTGGACCCTTGACCGCGGCCGCGCTTACATGAGCGGGACGCAGGCGCTGGTGCGCCTGATGATGCTGCAGCGACAACGCGACGCGCTCGCGGGGCTGAACACCGCGGGATTCATCACCGGCTATCGCGGCTCGCCGCTCGGCGGTGTCGATCAGACCGCGTGGCGCGCGAAGAGACATCTCGAAAAGCACCACGTGAAGTTCCAGCCCGGGCTCAACGAGGACCTCGCTGCGACGAGCGTCTGGGGCACGCAGCAGGTCAACATGTTCGCCGGAGCGAAGTACGACGGCGTTTTCGCGCTGTGGTACGGCAAGGGTCCGGGTGTGGATCGCTGCAGCGACGTGTTCAAGCACGCGAACGCGGCCGGCACGAGCCCGCACGGCGGCGTGATCGCGGTGGCCGGCGACGATCACGGCGCGAAGAGCTCGACGCTGCCGCACCAGTCGGACCACATCTTCAAGGCCTGCATGATGCCGGTGCTGTTTCCGGCGACGGTGCAGGAATATCTCGACCTCGGCCTGCATGGCTTCGCGATGAGCCGCTACGCGGGCGTCTGGGTCGGCATGAAAGCGGTGACCGAGGTGGTCGAGGCGTCCAGCTCGGTGATCGTCGACCCCGAGCGAATCGACATCCGCATCCCGACCGACTTCGTGCTGCCGGCGGGGGGACTGAACATCCGCTGGCCCGACGCGCCGCTCGACCAGGAGGCGCGGCTTCTCGACTACAAGCTGTACGCGGCGCTCGCGTACTGCCGCGCCAACAGGCTCAACCACACGGTGATCGATTCGCCGCACGCGCGGTTCGGCATCGTCGCCAGCGGCAAGGCGTATCTGGACACGCGGCAGGCGCTGCACGACCTGGGGCTTGACGACGAAACCTGCGCGCGGATCGGCGTGCGGCTGTTCAAGGTCGGCATGGTCTGGCCGCTCGAGGCGCAGACGATCGGCGCGTTCGCCGAAGGGCTCGAAGAGATCCTGGTCGTCGAGGAAAAGCGCCAGATGGTCGAGTACCAGGTGAAGGAGGAACTGTTCAACTGGATCGGCAAGGGCAAGCGCATTCCGCGCGTGATCGGCAAGTTCGACGAGAAGGACGGCGGCGAGTGGGCCGTTCCCCAGGGCAACTGGATCCTGCCCGCGCATTACGAATTCTCTCCGGCGATCGTCGCCAAGGCGATCGCTGCGCGGCTGTCGAAGCTCGAGCTGCCCGCCGACGTGCGCGCCCGCATCCAGGCGCGGCTCGCGATCATCGACGCGAAGGAAAAGGCGCTCGCCAAGCCGCGGCTCGTCGTCGAGCGCAAGCCCTATTTCTGCTCGGGCTGCCCGCACAACACCTCGACGGTGGTGCCCGAAGGTTCGCGCGCGGTCGCCGGCATCGGCTGCCACTACATGGTCGTGTGGATGGATCGCAACACATCGACCTACACGCAGATGGGCGGCGAAGGCGTTCCCTGGATCGGGCAGGCGCCGTTCACCGACGAGAAACACATCTTCGCCAACCTCGGCGACGGCACGTACTTCCACTCGGGTTCGCTCGCCGTGCGCGCGGCCGTCGCTGCGAACGTGCCGATCACCTACAAGATCCTGTTCAACGACGCGGTGGCGATGACCGGCGGGCAACCGACCGACGGGCAGATCACGGTGCCGATGATCACGCAGCAGATGCACGCCGAAGGCGTGCGCAAGATCGTGATCGTCACCGACGAGCCGTCCAAGTACGACCTGCGGCAGCAGGTCGAGGTCGACCACAGAGCGGTGAACGCGCGCGGCGCCACCGGCGACGCGTGGAAGCTCGCGCCGGGCGTCACCGTGCACCACCGCGACGAGCTGGACCGCATCCAGCGCGAGCTGCGCGAGTATCCCGGCGTGTCGGTGCTGATCTACGACCAGACCTGCGCGTCGGAGAAGCGGCGTCGCCGCAAGCGCAACGAGTATCCCGATCCGCCGCGCCGCACGGTCATCAACGAGCTGGTCTGCGAGGGCTGCGGCGACTGCAGCGTGCAGAGCAACTGCCTGTCGGTCGAGCCGCTCGAGACCGAATTCGGCCGCAAGCGCACGATCAACCAGTCGAGCTGTAACAAGGACTTCTCGTGTCTGAAGGGCTTTTGCCCGAGCTTCGTGACCGTCGAAGGCGCGCGGTTGAGGAAGTCGAAGGCGGCCGCCACCGACGCGCCGCTGCCGGCGCTGCCGAGCCCCGAGCTGCCGCAGATCCGCCCCGGCGGCGCGTACGGTGTCGTCATCACCGGCGTGGGCGGGACGGGCGTCGTGACGATCGGCCAGCTTCTCGGCATGGCCGCGCACCTCGAAGGCAAGGGATTGTCGGTGCTCGACATGGCCGGGCTCGCGCAAAAAGGCGGCGCGGTCTTCTCGCACGTGCAGATCGCGGCGCGCCCGCAGGATCTCTTTGCCACGCGCATCGCGATGGGCGAGGCGGATCTGGTGCTCGGCTGCGACCTGATCGTAACCACCGGCAACGAGGCGCTGTCGAAGATGCAGGCCGGAAAGACGCGCGCGGTCGTCAACACCGCGGAGTCGCCGACGGCGGACTTCGTCAGGGATCCCGACTGGCGGTTCGCCGGCGCGACGATGACTCAGCAGGTGCGCGACGCGGTGGGGTCGGAGGCGAACTGCGCGTTCGTCGACGCGACGGGGCTGGCGACGGCGCTGATGGGCGATGCGATCTACACGAACCCCTTCGTGCTGGGCTACGCGTGGCAGAAGGGCTGGATCCCGCTCGCGCACGAGACGCTCGTGCGTGCGATCGAGTTGAACGGTGTGGCGATCGAAGCGAACAAGCGCGCCTTCGAGTGGGGCCGCGTCGCTGCGCACGACCTCGATGCGGTGAAGCGGGCCGCCTACCCGGACCAGTACGCGGCCCAGGTGATCGAGTTGAAGCGGACGTCCTCGTCGCTCGAAGAGATCGTCGCCAGACGCGTCGAGTTCCTGACCGGCTACCAGAACGCGGCGTACGCCAGGCGCTACGCGGCGCTGGTCGAGCGCGTGCGGCAAGTCGAGTCCGACCGGCTGGGCAGCGCCAAGCTCGCCGAGGCTGTCGCGCGCAACTACTTCAAGCTGCTCGCCTACAAGGACGAATACGAAGTCGCGCGGCTGCACGCCGACCCGGCGTTTCGCGCGAAGATCGCCGCGCAGTTCGAAGGCATCGACGGCAAGCCGTACAGACTGAACTTCTACCTCGCGCCGCCGCTGCTCGCACGGATCGACCCGGCGACCGGTAAACCGAAGAAGATGCGCTTCGGCCCGTGGGTGATGGGCGCGTTCGGCCTGCTCGCGAAGCTGCGTTTCCTGCGCGGCACCCCGTTCGATGTCTTCGGCCGCACCGAGGAGCGCCGCACGGAGCGTGCGCTGATCGGCGAGTACGAGGCGCTCGTCGACGAGCTGCTCGGCAGGCTGACCGCGGATAACTTCGCAGCGGCGCTGCAGCTCGCGGCTCTGCCGGAGGAGATCCGCGGTTTCGGCCATGTCAAGGCTCGCAATCTCGAGCGCGTGCGCGCGCAGTGGGCCGAGCTGCTCGCGAAGTTCCGCGGCCAGCACAGCGCGCAGGTGATCCGGATGCCCGCCAAGGTCGCGTGAGCCGGGTTTGCGCTGAGTCAAACGCGCGCTTTCGCCGGAATCAAACGTTGTCCAGATCGCGCTAGCCGAGGGCACCGCGTTGCACTAGGTTCGTTCCGTCACTTGGCTCGACGGCACGGGGGGTGCGATGCAGCAGCGGTATCCGGACGAAAGACGGCTCGAAGGGCTCGAGCGGCTCGATCCGCGCGAGCAGGCGAGGCTTCTGAACGCCCTCGCGCACGAAGCGCGCCTGATCGAATTCGCCGTCGACAGCAGCGGGGAGGACGCGCAAGCGGTCGGCGCGGCGCTCGAGCGCGCGCTCGAACTCGCGGTGGACGCCGATTCCGAGAGCGAAGCACAGCAGGCTCAGGCTGCGCTGGCGGACGCGCTGGACGCGGTCAAGCATGCGGGATTCGCGGTGTCGGCCGGCGTGTCGCACGTCGAAGTCGAAGGCGCGCTCGGCCTGACGCAGATGCCGGTGCTCACGGCGGTGCTCGAGGCAAACGGCTGCGGCGCGCGCTGAGGGTCGGCCGCGGGGCGCGGGCGCCGGCCCAAAGGCTTGCGCCAGATCAAACGAATCGCCGCGCGGTCAATGACCCGTCGAATTGCGGTTGCGGCCGCGCCTGCGCTCGTCTACGTTCCGGTGTCAGTCGCCCACGACGGAGGCCACGGTGGAAAGCCGGTACACGCACGAAACGCAGCTCGACGGGTTGAGCGCGCTCCAGCCGCAGCAGCAGGCCCACGTGCTGTCGGCGATGGCGCGCGAAGCGCGATTGCTCGAGCTGGCGCTCGACGGCGCCGGTGGCGAAGCGAACGATGTCGTCGGCCGCGTCGAACGCGCGCTCGAACTGGCGATGGACGCGAGCGGCGAAAGCGAAGCGACTCACGCGCATGAAGCGCTGACCTTGGCGCTCGCGTCGATGAAGGACCTTGGCCTCGCGATTTCGGCCGGCATCGGCCGCATGGAAGTCGACGGCCTGCTCGGCCCGATGCACATGCCCGTTCTGACGGCGATCGTGGCGCCGATATCCGCGCAGCTCCCGCGTCCCTCGTGAAATATCCGAGCTAGAAGATCATCACCCGCGCGTCGGGTTCGGCGCCCGCATCGACCACCGTCGCCGCCCCGGCGATGCCTTCGATCTCGTCGACCAGCGTCTCGTCGCGGGCGTGCTCGTGGCGCGCCATCGCGCACGCGTATAGCTTCACGCCGGCGGCGTGCGCTTCGCGGATGAAGTCGCGGACGGTCTTGCTGCGCGCGCGGTCGGTGTACGCGGCGTCGGCCTCGCCCGCAACCAGCCAGCGCACCGCGCTCGACGTGAAGTGCATCTCGACCTCCTGGTCGAGCGCGCGCGCCGCCAGCGCATAGACGAAGGGCGCCGCCGCGAGCACGGCGCCGCCGGGGCGATCCGGCCCGCACGACCACACGACGATGACGAGTCGGCGCGCCTCGCTCATGTCCAGCGCGAGGGATCGAACACGCTGTCGGGCGTCGCCGCCGGCGGCTCGAATCGGTCCATCCGCGTCGACAGCCATGCGCGGTAAGCAGCCATGTCGATCAGGCGGTCGCGCTCCGCGTCAAGCTGCGTGGGCTGCACGCGGAACAGCCAGCCCTCGCCGTACGGATCGCGCGTGATCAGCGCGACGTCGCGCTCCACCGCCGGGTTGGCGGCGAGAACGCGGCACGACAGCGGCGCGTGGATCGCGACCGCGCTCTTGGCAGTCTCCATCACGCCGAGCGAGCGATCGAATGCGACCTGAGTGCCGACCGGCCGCGGCGTGAACAGCATGAAGTGGCCGTGCATCGCCATCAGGTGCGTCGTCCCGAGCGTGGCCGTGCCGTCGTCTTCGAGCCGCACCCACATGTCCTGCTCGGCCGCGTACAGGCGGTCGGCGGGGAGCCGGTCGAATTCGGCAGCCGGATTCAGATCAGCCATTCGAGCTCTCGCGTTCCTCTCATCCATGCCAGCCGGGGGAGCACGAGGGACCCCGCCGAGGTCCCTCGTTCCTCACCTTGCGGGCCGGCGCGTTGCGCCGGCACCGCCACGAACATCGGCTGCGCCGATGTTCGTGGCGGAAGAGTATGGGAGTCGAACCCACCAGGGATTGCTGGCAACCCCTACCAGATTTGAAGTCTGGCCGGCCCACCGGGACGCGACACTCTTCCGGCAAACTCATTGAACCGCGGCGCGCCACGGATTATCGCGGCGCACGAGGTGATCGTCGCGCACGCGTCGCGTATAGCCGACGCGGTCGAAGAACTCGAGGATCTGGATCGCGACTTTGCGGCCGGTGCCGATGCGGTCGCGGAACTCGGCTGCGCGCGCCGCGCCGTGCGCGGCCGACAAGTCGCCGACGATCTCGGCCATCGCGGCGACCGCGTCGCTCAGAAAGAAATGATCGTGCGCGACCAGCGTGACTTCGCCGACCCGCGCCACGCGCTTGAGCAGTGCGCGCACTTCCGCCTCGGCGATGCCCGTGTCGCGCGCGATATCGCGTACGCGCGGCGGATTGAAGCGGTTCTCCATCAGCAGCGGCTTGATCCGCTCCCAGCGCACGCGTTCGTCGCGCGCCAGCTCGGCCTTGTGCGCCGGGTCGCCGACGAATGCGCCGCGCCGCACCAGCGTTCCTGCGCGCAGCAGTTCGTCGGTGAGTTCGGCGAACGCATCGGCCGATAGTCCGGGCGCGACCATGCGCCGCAAGCGGTTCTGTTCGACACCCGGCATCTCGGGCTCGCGTTCGTGCGTGGCTGCGACCGCGGCCAGCGTCCTTGTGCGCAGTGCCTCCCACGCCTGCGGCGCGAACGCCATGCCGGCGGCCACGCGCGCGCCGGTGCGCGCGAGCAGCGGCTGCAGCTCGTCGTCGCGCAGGTTCCACGCGGAGGCGAGCTGCGCGACGCCTCTGGCCTCGTGCGCCAGCGCGGCGGCGAGCGCTTCGTGCGGACCAGCCTCGGCGAGCGCGCGCAGCACCGCCAGCCGCGCCGGCGCGCGTTTGCCGCGCTTCGGCGGCGCGATGTCGAGCACGACGCCGCCGCCCAGCGTGTGCGCCGCTTGCGCGTCGCGCAGCACGAAGCGGTCGCCGCGGCACGCGACGAGCGGCCGCTCGGTCGCGATCGACACGAGCGCAGTCGAGCCCGGCTCGATGCGCTCGGCGCCGAGCACCGCGACGCGCGCCATCACGTCGTCGGTGCCGTGGTGCAGGTGGACGCTGCCCCAGTTGGCGAGCGCCCTGGCCTGGCGGCGCGACAGCGCGAACACGGCGTCGATGCGTTCGGTCGCGTTGGCGAGCGCGGGCGCCTGGATCCACGCGCCGCGTTCGATGTCCGTTTTTTCGACGCCGACCAGCGCGAGCGCGCAGCGCTCGCCGGCGCGCCCCTGCGGTGCAGGGCGGTCCTGCGCGTGGATCGAGCGCACACGCGCGCCGAGCCCGCGCGGCTGCACGAGCACCGCGTCGCCGACCGCGATCGCGCCGGCATGCGCGGTGCCGGTGACGATCGTGCCTGCGCCGGCCAGCGAGAACACGCGGTCGACCGCCATGCGGAAGTGTCCGCGGTCGGGGCGTTGCGCCCACGCTGCAGCGGTCGCGTAAAGATGCGCCTGCAGCGCGTCGATCCCGGCGCCGGTGAGCGAAGAAACGGGGAACACGGGCCAGTTCGCGGCCGCGCTGCCGGCCGTGCGTTCGGCGAGCTGTACGCCGACCTCGCCGACGCGTTCGGTCGCAACGGCGTCGATCTTGGTTACCACGATCGCGCCGTGTGTCACGCCGAGCAGCTCGAGGATATCGAGGTGCTCGTCGGTCTGCGGCATCACGCCATCGTCGGCGGCCACGACGAGCAGCGCGTAGTCGATCCCCGTCGCGCCGGCGAGCATCGTGTGGACGAACCGCTCGTGGCCCGGCACATCGACGAACCCGAGCACACCGCCGCCGGGAAGCTCGACGTACGCGTAGCCGAGCTCGATCGAGATGCCGCGTTTGATCTCCTCCGGCAGGCGATCGGTGTTGCGACCGGTCAGCCGCTTGATCAGCGACGTCTTGCCGTGATCGATATGGCCTGCGGTGCCGACGATCATCGCGATCCCCGCACTCAACGATCGGCCTGCGGCCCGTCGTTGCCCGAACCCTCCCTCTCCGCTTGCGGGAGAGCGGCGGGGGACAGGGTGCGCAGTCTCCGCAGGTTCTCGACGAAGCGCGGCTCGTCGTCGGGCAGCAGACAACGGCAGTCGAGCCAGAGTGCACTGTCGTGAACGCGGCCGACGACCGGCACCGGCAGAGCGCGCAGCCGTTTCTCGAGGGCTGCGATCACACGTCCCTTCGCCCTCGCAGGCGCGCGCACGACGAGCGCGGCCGACGGCAACCGCTCGACCGGCTGCGCACCTGAACCGATCTGGCTCGCGCAGTCTTCGACCGTTACGGCGAATGAGTCTCCCAGCGCGGCCTGCAGCGCGGGCCGGAGCCGCTCGGCGGTCGCGCGGATGTCAGCGCTCGCGCGCGCGAGCAGTGCGAGCGTGGGCAGGCGCTCGGGCAGCCGATGGCCGCTGGCATAGACGCGCAGCGTCGCTTCGAGCGCGGCGAGCGTGAGTTTGGACACGCGCAGCGCGCGTTTGAGCGGATCGCGCTTGAGCCTGACGATGAGATCCTTGCGGCCGACGACGATGCCGGCCTGCGGGCCGCCGAGCAGCTTGTCGCCGGAGAACAGCACGAGGTCGGCGCCGGCAGCGAGCGCCTCCTGTGGCAGCGGCTCCTTCGGCAGTCCGTAAGCCGACAGATCGATCAGCGCGCCGGAACCGAGGTCGACGACGAACGGGACGCCGTGCGCATGCGCGATGCGTGCGAGCTCGGCTTCGCCGACGCTCGCGGTGAAGCCGGTGACCGCGTAGTTCGACGTGTGCGCCTTCGCGACGAGCCCGGTCCGGGCGCTGAACGCCTGCTCGAAGTCGTGAGCGTGCGTGCGGTTCGTCGTTCCGACCTCGACGAGCTTGCAGCCCGCCGCCTTCATGATGTCGGGCATGCGGAACGAACCGCCGATCTCGATCAGCTCGCCGCGCGAAATCAACACTTCCTTCTTCGCCGCGAGCGCCTTGAGCGCGAGCAGTACCGCGGCCGCGCAGTTGTTGACGACGGTGGCGGCCTCGGCGCCGGTCAGCTCGCGCAGCAGGTCTTCGACGATCGAATCGCGGTCGCCGCGGCCGCCGGTGGCGATGTCGTACTCGAGCGCGGCATAGCCGCGCATCGCGGCGGCCACCGCGTCGACCGCCTCGCCGGCGAGCAGAGCGCGGCCCAGGTTGGTGTGGATCACCGTGCCGGTCAGGTTGAACACCGGCGCCATCCGCGGCGCGGCGAGCGCGCGCGTGCGCACGGCAGCGTCTTCGATCAGCGTGTCGAGCGCGGGCGCTTCGGCCCCGGCGCGGATGCGCCGGCGCGCGGCGTCGAGCGCATCCTGGATCGCGCGCTTGACGAACGCATGCCCGTGGTCGGTCGCGAGCGCGGCGAGCGCCGGCTGCGCGAGCATCCGGTCGACGGAAGGAAGCCGGGCGAGGACTTCTGCGGTCGCCGTTGCCTCACCCGCACGGGGCAGAGTCAAGTCGGACATGGCGGCTGGACCTCAACCGCTGCCGGGATGGAACAGCAGATTGGGGCCCGATCGGGCGAAGCCCTGCTCGTCGACGAGCACGTCGAGCGCAAGCGTGGCCAGGTCGTCGGCAACCGGATCGACGAACGCGTCCTTGTCCTGGTTGAAGATCTTCAGGTACGAGTTGCATTCGCCGCAGGTCTCGGCCTTCGTCACGGCGTCTGCCGCGCTTCGGCCTTCCTGCTCGATGCTCAGATATGCGAGTCCCTTGTCGGCCTCGCACGACGAGCACTTCACGCGAACCATGTTCCACTCGGTTTCGCACAGCGCGCAATGCAGATAGCGCAGCGCGTTCTGCGGGCCAACCCGCAGCACGCTCGCGACCGGGCGCGTGGCGCACACCGGGCAGACCGTGGCGACATCGCACTTTTCGACGTCGCCCGCTTGGAGCGTGGCCGCGAGCCGCGAGAAGTACACCTGCAGCGCGGCGCCGACGAAAGGCACGAAAGCCGCATCGGCGTCGAGCGTCGTGCCGACGATCAGCCGCTCGGCGAGCGTCTCGAGCGCGTCGTCGCCGAGGGCCGCGAGCTGCGCCAGCGTATCGCGCAGTTGGCCGCTCGCCGAACGGCGCACGGTGGCGACGATGTCGCGCAGATCGGCGCGCCACTCGGCGCCGCGCTCGTGCGACTGCGCCGACACCGGCGGCATCCCGTACTGGCGGCTCGACGCGAGCAGGGGCTCGGCGATCGGCGCGGCTGCGCGCGCCTGCAGCGCCACTTGCTGCGCGCGCGCGATCTGCGCCATCGCGCGCAGGTAATCGGCCATCGGATGCCCGTTGGCAAGCGCCTCGAAGCGGTCCGCGCGTTCGGCAAAGCGCTGCGCGTTGGTCGGCAACACGATGCGCGGCGACTGCGGCACGCGGCCAATCGAGCCATCGGTGATGATGGGGGTCGGCATAAGAGCTTGGGTGATCGACAGAAAAAGACGGCGGCCGCAGCCGCCGTCCTTATCGCGAAGATGCGGCTACTTCGCGCCGGTCACGCGACGGTACCACAGCGGATGGTGGTGCTTCGCCCACGCATGGCTCACGGTGCCGCGGGTCATCGCGCGCAGGCTGCCCCGGACCCAGAAGATCGCGGAGTAGATGTGCACGATGATCCCCAAGATCAGCACGAAAGCGGCCAGCATGTGAACCACCGCGGCGATCCGGATCAACGGGATCGGGAAGAAACCGGCGAAGTACGGCCGCCACAGGATGATGCCCGATACGAGCAGCAGCACCATCGTGACGACCATCGTCCAGAAGAGCTGCTTCTGTCCGATGTTGTACTTGTCGATCTCCGGCAGGTTCTCGTCGCGATTGTTGATCACGTCGCGCAGGCGCTTGCGCCACTCCCGGTCGTACGGCTGGATGATGTTGTCCTGCCAGTAACGCATCACCATGAACAGGAAGAACACGAACATCAGCACGCCGAGGAACGGATGCAGGATGCGCGCCCACGCACCGCCACCGAGCAGCCACGCGAGGAAGTAGAACGACGGGTGGAAGAAGGCGAGCCCGGAGGCGGCGAGCAGGATGAACAGGATCGCTACGATCCAGTGGTTCGTCCGCTCGCCCGCGCTGTAGCGCGGCACTTCGCCGCTTTTGATGACGACTTGGCTCATCCCTTATCTCCCTGTTCGACTTCCTTGGGCCCGCGCGTCACGTAGTGGAAGAACGCGCCCAGCACCGCCAGCCCGATCCCGATCGACAGAAGCGGCTTCGCCACCCCTTTCCACAGGCTCACCCACGGGCTGATCTTCGGATCGCTCGGCAATCCGCTGTACAGCTCGGGCGTGTCGCCGTGCTGCAGCACATACATCACGTGCGTGCCGCCGACGCCCCGCGGGTCGTACAACGCCGCTTTCTGCAGACCGCGCTCCTTCAGGTCGTTCACCCGCTTGTTGCCGCGCGCGATCATGTCGTTCTTGGAGCCGAACATGATCGCGCCGGTCGGGCACGTCTTGACGCAAGCGGGCTCCAGACCCACGGCCACGCGATCCGAACAGAGCGTGCACTTGTAGGCCTTGTTGTCCTTCTTGCTGATGCGCGGAATGTTGAACGGGCAGCCGGCGATGCAGTAACCGCAGCCGATGCAGTTCTCGGAGATGAAGTCGACGATGCCGTTGGCGTACTTGACGATCGCACCCGGCGCCGGACAGGCCTTCAGGCAGCCCGGATCCTCGCAGTGCATGCAGCCGTCCTTGCGGATCAGCCAGTCGAGATTGCCGTCGGCGCGCTGAACCTCGGCAAAACGCATCACCGTCCACGACTGATCGGTCAGGTCGACCGGGTTGTCGTAGACGCCGACGGTGGTGCCGATGTCGTCGCGCAGATCGTTCCACTGCATGCACGCGACCTGGCAGGCTTTGCAGCCGATGCACTTGGAGATGTCGATCAGCTTGGCGACCGGTTCGGTCGCGTGCCGCACCGACGGCGGGGTGGTCGTCGTGGCCGAGCGTTTCTGAACATCGAGTGATTGCATGATGTCCTCCTATGCCTTCTCGATGTTGACCAGGAACGCCTTGAACTCCGGCGTCTGCGAGTTCGCGTCACCGACAAACGGCGTCAGCGTGTTCGCGAGGAAGCCGTCCTTGGCCACCCCGACGAAGCCCCAGTGAATCGGGACGCCGACCGTGTGCACCTTCTTGCCGCCGCAATCGAGCGCCTTGATGCGCTTGGTCACGACCGCCGCGGCCTTGATCTCGCCGCGATTGCTGCGCACCTTCACCGTGTCGCCGTTGCGGATGCCCTTTTCCTTGGCCAGCTCTTCGCCGATCTCGACGAAGGGCGCAGGCTGGACGATCGCGCTCGACTCGACGTTCTTGGTCCAGAAGTGGAAGTGCTCCGTCAGCCGGTACGTGGTCGCGGCATAGGGAAATTCGTCGGCCTTGCCGAAGGACTCCATGTCGCCTTTGAACACGCGCGTCGCCGGGTTGCTGAGCGCCTTCTTGTTGCCGGGATGCAGCGGGTTGTCGCCGAGCGGTGTTTCGAACGGCTCGTAGTGCTCCGGGAACGGGCCTTCGGCCATCAGCCCCAGCGCAAAGAGCCGCCCCACACCTTCCGGCGTCATGATGAACGGCCCCGCGCCGCTATCCGGCCCGAGATCCGGGCGAATGTCCGGAACATCGATGCCCACCCACGCAGTGCCGCTCCACCGGATGCCGGGTCGGCTCGGATCCCAGGGCCGACCCGTCTTCGGATCGGTGCCCGCGCGGTTGTACAGCACCCGACGGTTGGCCGGCCACGAGAACCCCCAGTTGAGGTAGTTGCCCATGCCGCCAACGTCGTTCGTGTCGCGCCGCGCGCTGTTGTTGCCCGCCTGGCTCCAGACGCCGCAATAGATCCAGTTGCCGCACGAGGTCGAGCCATCGTCCTGCAGCAGCCCGAAGCCCGGCATCTGCTCGCCGGCTTTCACGAGGATCTTGGTCTTGTCCTTCGGATCGACCACGTCCGCCAAGGCCCGGCCGTTGATCTCGCGCAGCAGTTCCTCGGCGCTCGGATGCGCCGGGTTGGCGTACGCCCAGGTCACCTTCAGCACGGGATCCGGGAACTTGCCGCCGTCCTTCTGATAGGCGGCGCGGATTCGCGTGAAGATGCCGGCGATGATTTCACGGTCGTACTTCGCCTCGCCCGGCGGCTCGGCGGCGCCCCAGTGCCACTGGACCACGCGGCCCGAACTGGTGAACGTGCCCGGATCCTCTGCGAAGCACGATGCCGGCAATCGGATCACCTCAGTCTGGATCTCCTCGGGCTTGACGTTGTTCTTCTCGCCGTAGTTCTTCCAGAACTCCGAGGTTTCCGTGCGCAGCGGATCGATGACCACCATGAACTTCAGCTTGGATAGGGCAACCGAAAGCTTCTTCGAGTTCGGCACGGCCGCAATCGGATTGAAGCCCTGGCAGATGAAGCCGTTCATACGCCCCTGGTGCATGCGCTCGAAGATCGCAAGCACGTCGTAGGCGGCGTCGCGCTTCGGCATCCAGTCGTAGCAGAAGTCGTTTTCCTTGGTGGCCGCGTCACCGTAGTACGCCTTCATCAGGCTCGTATGCCACTTCGGGAAGTTCTGCGGGAAGTTCATCGAGCCCGGACGCAGCGCTTTGGGCGTGCGCGCAGCGAGGTACTTCTCGCGCGTTTCGTCCGCATCGGTCGGCGCTGACAGGTAGCCGGACAGCACTTCCGAGTAAGCGCACATGTCGGTGATGCCCTGCACGTTGGCGTGTCCGCGCAGCGCATTGACGCCGCCGCCGGCCCGACCCATGTTGCCCAACAGCAGCTGGATCATCGCCATCGTTCGGATGTTCTGCGAGCCGACCGTGTGCTGGGTCCAGCCGAGCGCGTACAGGATGGTCATCACGCGGTCCGGCGTGCTCGTCGAGCCGATCATCTCGGCGACCTTCAGGAACTGCTCCTTCGGTGTGCCGCAGATCTTGCTCACCATGTCCGGCGTGTAGCGGCTGTAGTGCTTCTTCATCAGCTGGTACACGCAGCGCGGATGCTCGAGCGTCTCGTCGACCACGGCGTAGCCGTCCTTGCCGATCTCGTACGCCCAGGTGCTGCGGTCGTATGCCCGCTTGGCGTCGTCGTAACCGGAGAACAGTCCGTTCTCGAACCCGAAACCCTCCCGGATCAGGAACGACGCATTGGTGTACGCCTTCACGTAATCCAGGTGGATCTTGTTGTTCGACAGCAGGTAGTTGATGACACCGCCGAGGAAGGCGATGTCGGTCCCGACCCGGATCGGCGCGTAGTAGTCGGCGACCGCGGCCGAGCGCGTGAAGCGCGGGTCGACGACGACGAGCTTCGCCTTGCGATGCTCCATCGCCTCGGTCACCCACTTGAAGCCGCACGGATGCGCTTCAGCGGCGTTGCCGCCCATGATCAGAACGAGGTCGGCATTCTTGATGTCGACCCACTGGTTGGTCATCGCTCCCCGCCCAAACGAAGGGGCCAGACTGGCCACCGTCGGGGCGTGTCAAATGCGCGCCTGGGTATCGAGCGCGACCATCCCCAGCGCGCGCGCTGTCTTGACGGTCAGGTAACCCGACTCGTTGCTCGACGCGCTGGACACCAGCAGTGCCGTCGTGTTCCAGCGATTGACGGTGACGCCCTTGTCGTTCTTCTCGATGAAGTTGGCGTCGCGGTCCGCCTTCATATGCTTGGCGATGCGGTCGAGCGCCTCGTCCCACGAGATGCGCTTCCACTCCTTGCCGCCCGGCTCACGCAGCTCGGGGTACTTCAGCCGATTCGGGCTGTGCACCATGTCGAGCAGACCGGCGCCTTTGGGGCAGAGCGTTCCGCGGTTGACCGGATGATCCGGGTCGCCCTCGATATGGATGATCCGGCTCTTTACGTTCTTCGCCTTGTCACCCAGGCTGTACATGATGACGCCACAACTCACCGAGCAATACGGACACATGCCGCGCGTCTCGGTCGTACGCGCCAGTTTGAAAGCTCGTACCTCCGCCAGCGCCGCCCCGGGCGACATCCCCAGGCCGACGATGGAGGACGAGCCCATTCCCGCAGCGCAGATCCTGAAGAACTGCCTGCGGCTCATGGGTGCATTCATGAAGCCTCCAGTGTGATGACCAACCCCGCCGAACTTCCGGCGGCCCCCGATCAAGCGCTGCGCGTTGGCGCCCGCAGCACTGCCCGCATGCTAGGTTGTGAAATGAAACCTCACAACCCGCATTGCAGCAAATTCGCTTGACAGCAGCCGACGTCCCGACCCGGAGCAGCGCCGACGCCCCTCGTGCAGGCGCAAAAACGGCGCGCCGCGGAGGTCCGTTGCGGCTGCGCGTCGCCGGCCACGCGCCGGTTTGGTACTTTCCCGACCCTAGTGGGCTGCGCCGAGGATGTGCGTCTAACACAACGGCAAGACCCAGCGAACGTCATGCTCATCGACAAGCGACTGAAGTCCCACCGAATCGACCGTCCGGGCAAGGTCGCCCTGAAAGACTTCGACCCGTCCGCCAAACCGCTGTCGGCCGGCGACAAGGCTGCAGACAAGGAGCGCATTGTTGACATCGCGAAGGAACTCGCCCGGTTGCAGGACAATTTCTACGCGTTGCGAAAGGACAGGCTTCTGCTCGTGCTGCAGGGCATGGACACGAGCGGGAAGGACAGCACGATCCGCGCCGTGTTCCAGGCGATCGATCCGCTCGGCGTGCGCGCGGTGAGCTACCGCGCGCCGACCGCGTTCGAAGCGGACCGCGACTTTCTGTGGCGCCATCATCGCGACGTCCCGGGCAAGGGCGAGATCGTCATCTTCAACCGCTCGCACTACGAGGCCGTGCTGATCGAATACGTGCGCGGGTGGATCGACGCCGCCGAGCGCGAGCGCCGCTTCGCGCGCATCGTCGACTTCGAGCGGCTGCTCGCCGACACCGGCACGACGATCGTCAAGTGCTTCCTGCACATCAGCAGCAAGGAGCAGCGCAAGCGCCTGCAGGAGCGCATCGACGATCCGAGCAAGCACTGGAAGTTCAACCCGCAGGACCTCGAGGAACGCAAGCGCTGGCGCAGGTACCAGGACGCCTACGAGGCCGTGCTGCAAAACACCGCGACCGCACACGCACCCTGGTACGTGGTCCCGGCCGACAGCAAGACCCATCGCAACCTGATGGTCGGCACGATCCTGCTCGAAACGCTGCGGCGGCTCGCGCCCCAGGGCCCGCCGGCCAACCCGGCGTACAAGGGCCTGCGGGTCGTGTGAGGAGGTCCCCGGCGCCGCCTGAGGTGGCCGGCGCCGCTTGAGCGCGCCGAAGGGTCGAAATCGGTCGGCCCCCTGCACCTTTTCCGGGGTTCCCGCAGACGGTGCAGCCCTAGCCTTCGAACGGACAGAACCGCAGCAGTCGGCCCCCCTCGCCGGCGTCCGCGCGACCATGGACATCTTCACGATCACGATCTCGGCGATGCCCGCGCATACGACGGCGGCGCTGCGGTCGATGCTGCTGCTGCTCGAGCCCGCGCTCGGCGCGCGCTGGCAGGTCGTGGACAAGCCGCCGGCCGACGTCGTACTGCTGCCCGCCGAAACGCTCGCGCGGCTGAAAGGCGTGGCCGGCGGACCCGACGAGCTGCCGTTGTACCTGGCGCTCGGCAACGACGGCGAACGCCCTTCCAACGCGTACGCGATGCTCAAGCGCCCGATCACGCCGCCGCGGCTGGTCGAAGTGCTGCACCTGGCCGAGGGTCTGATCGAAAAGCTGCGCGCGCCGCAGGACGACCTGCTCACCGTGCCGCTGATCGAAAGCCTGGAAGCCGAGGGGAAGGCGCAACTCGCGCCGGCGACGTTCGACACGCGCGTTCGCACCACCCTGCGCGCCGCGACCTGGAGGCTGCTGCAGGATCCGATCGCCGCGACGCTGATCGACAACGAGCGCCGTTCGATCTTCAGCCACCTGCCGGGCGCCGGCTACCACACGCGACTGACGCTGGCCGAGTTCGCCAACGTGTTCCGCGAGAACCCGCCCGCGGTGCTGGTCGAGCTGTCCGGCGCGGAGCGCGACACGCTGCGGCAGGCGCGCGACTTCAAGCCGCTGCGCGAACTCGAGTGGACGTTCTGGATCTGCAGCCGTTCGCCATGGCTGCGGCCCGAGCTGTCGCCCGAGAAGCGCTACCGCCTGCGGCGCTGGCCCGACTTCGGCCGGCTGCCGCACTACCAGGCCGACATCCGCATGGCTTCGGCGCTGATGGCGCAGGCGATGACGCTGCAGCAACTTCGCAGCCGGGCGGGCGTGCCGCCGGAAACGGTGATGAACTTCCTCAACGCGACGTACGCGGTCGGCGCGTTGATCGAAGTCGACGATGTGACGGTCGACGCGCGCAGCGCGCCGAAGGCGGCGCCTCCCGCGCCGACCGGGCTGCGCGGCCTGATCGCCAATCTTCGGCGCAGGTTCGGGTTGGCCGATCCCAAGCCGGTCGCCAAACCCGCCCTGCGGCAGGCCCAGGACGCCGCCTGAGCGTCCGGTCGAACACCGCGCGATGAACACGTACCGCATCGTGTTCGCCGGGCCGATCGGCGCCGGCAAGACGACCGCGATCGGCGCGCTGTCGGACGTGCCCCCAGTCACGACCGAGGTCGCCAGCGACGAAGCGGTCGCCGCCGGAAAGCAGACGACGACGGTCGCCTTCGACTACGGACAGGTGCTGCTCGACAGCGGCGACGTCGTGCAGCTGTACGGCACGCCGGGGCAGGCGCGCTTCGACTTCATGTGGCCGATCATCGCCGACAACGCGCTCGGCGCGATCATCCTCGCCGACAACTCGCGCGCCGACAGCATCGCGCTGACGCTCGACTACGTGCGCGAGTTCGCGCCGCGCATCGTCGCCGGCAACTGCATCGTCGGCGTCGGCCGCACCGAGACGCACCCGGTGCCCACCGTCGACGACTACGCGGATGCGCTCTCGGCGGCGGGGTTCGACCTGCCCGTGATGGCCATCGACGCGCGCTCGCGCGAACACGCGCTGCTGCTGCTCGACGTGCTGCTCGCCCGCCTGGAGGCCGTTCGCGATGTCCAGTAGACCCAAGTCGCCGGAGCCGCGCACGGTACGCAGCTTCTTCGCCGCGCGGCTGGCCGAGCTGCGCGCGGCGATCCCTTCGGCGAAGCTCGCGGCGATCGCGACGGAGGACGGACTGCTGTCGGCCACCGACACCGACGCCGAGCCCAGCCCGCTCGACCGTCGCGGCGCCGTGCTCGCGTCGCTCGTCGCGGTCGCCCGCACCGGCGGGCGCGAGATGAGCCTCGGCGATGCCGCGTGCATCCTGATCCTGTGTACCGACGGCGCGCTGATCGTACGGCCGTTCGGAACGACGCGCCGCCGGCTGCTGATGCTGCTGCTGGCGGACCCGCGCGAATCGAGCCGAGCGGTCGCCGCCGCGCATCGACTCGCGCTCGACATCGAGGCGCGGCTCGCGCCGGCGACGCCGGCGAGCTGAACTTCAGCGCGCGAGGTGCGCGGCCTTGAGCTGTTGGTCGATCGTCATGCCGCGATCGTCGGCATAACGAACGCGCACCGGCAGCCAGCACAGCGCAGGCGCGAGCCACACCTCGAGCCGGTCGTGCCGGTCGTTGCCCGGCGCATCGGCCGGACGTTCCAGCTTGACGGCGTCGTACCGCCCGGCAGGCAGATCGAGGGTCTCGGTCCCGCGCCGCTCGAAGCGGTACACGCTCGCATGACGCACGCCGGCGACCGGCACCTCGACGAACGACGCGGCGGGACGCAGCTTCAGCAGCCGCCCGAGCTCGAGCAGCAGGCTCAACCGGTCCTGCATCCGCGGGCGCGTCTCGACGGGCTCCGCCACCGCACTGAACCGGACGCGGCGCTCGCGCCAGTCGAACTTCGCCGTCTCCTGCGGACGGCGCCCGCGTTGCTCGGTGTACTCGATCGGCACCAGGGCCCCCGCGGCAATCAGGCCGCGCGAACTCTGCCGTGCGTGATAAAAGCCCGCCGCGTTCGTCTCGGACACGAGCACGTAGCCATCGCCATCGCGCGTCAGCACGAGGTCGCTTTCGCCGGTGATCCAAAGCACCGAGCGCGTCGCGGTCGCCTCGAACACCAGCCGGAACGGCGGCGGCCAGGCGCCGGCGTCGCCGCATTCGGCGCTCGCTGGCGACGCGGGCGGCAGCAGCGCCAGCGCGAACGCGACGAACGCGTTAGCGAGCCGGATCAGACGCAGGTGGCGAGCCATCCTCGATCCGCATCAGCACGTTTTCGGTCGTACGCCCGCGCCGGTCGGTGAAGCGCAGCTTGACCGGCAGCCACTGCAGCGCAGGCGCGAGCCATACCTCGATGCGCGAGTCGGCGCCGCCGACGCTGCGCGGTCGCTCGATCTTGCGCGCGGCGATCGCGCCGAGCTCGGTGGCGATCGTCTCCTCCTCACCCACCACGAAAGCGTAGATGTCGACGCCGTCCGGGCCAGCGACCGGAAACTCGATCGCCGCGCCGGCGTGAAAGCGCTCGGGCAGCCGCTGCGCAAGCACCATCAACTGGAACTGGAACGACAGCCGGTCCTGGATGCCTTCGCGCAGTTCGCGCTCGAACGAGCGCGAGCTGAAGGTGACGCGCCGCGCGCTCCAGTCGAAGTTGGCCGCTTCCTCGGACCGGCGGATGCGCCTCTGCGTGAAGCGCTCGGGCGCGAGCCCGAAGCGACGCACATTGCCGGTGGACTTCAGCTCGAGCGCCGTGATGCCGAGCGCGACGGTCGCGAGCCGCGCCTCATAACGACCGTCGTCGCCGAGCGTCCATGCGACCGACGTTTCCGCCGTCAGCACTTTGTATTCGGAGCCGCTCGTCAGGTACACGTAGGTCGCGCGCGCGGGCAACCCGCCCGGCAGCACGCCGGTTTCGCCGAGCTCGGCGGCGAGGTCGGTGCCATCGATGCGCTCTTTCGGCAGCACCGGATCGTCCGTCACGACAGGAACGCTTTCAGGAGCCGCGGCCGGCGTCTCGCTCGCCGGCTGCGGTGCGGGTTCGACCGGTTGCTCGATCGGCGGCGACTGCGACTGCGACTGCGGCGGCAACTGCGTGGACACCGGTGCCGGCTCCGGCGTCGATGCGACCTCGGGCGCGGGCGCGGTGACCGCCGGCGGCGCAGCGACCCGCGGCGGCCGTTGCACGCTGCGGACCACGGGCGCCGGCGGCGGCGGTGGGGGCGGCGGCGCGAGCAGCACCGCGGTGACCGTGCGCGCGGGCCGTTCGTCCACCGTCGACGCGTCGTCGGCCGCGCGCTGCATGCCGCCAAGCACCCACCAATGCAGCAGCAGCGAAGCGCCGAGCAGCGCGACTGCCCGGCCGACGTGAACGGGCGGATGCGCCGCGCGCGCGCCGCTACGCGGCCAATGAAGGGAGAGAACGAAGGACATGCCTGCGCTTGAACGCGTGCTGCCGTGCCGGCGCCGACCGCCGCACGACGAGCGGGCGCGCGTGCGGGCTAAGATAGCCGCGCCCTGCCAACCTCGACGCAGAATAACCGAATGAAAGTCGCCACTTTGCGCGACGGCTCGCGCGACGGCCAGCTCGTCGTCGTATCGCGTGACCTGCAGCAAGCCCACTTCGCCACCGGCATCGCGGGCCGGATGCAGCACCTGCTCGACGACTGGGCGTTCATCGCGCCGCAGTTGAACGAGCTGTACGTCGCGCTGAACGAAGGGCGAACGCGCCATGCCTTCGCTTTCGATCCCGCGCAATGCATGGCACCGCTGCCGCGCGCCTACCAGTGGGCCGACGGCTCCGCGTACGTCAATCACGTCGAGCTCGTGCGCAAGGCGCGCGGCGCCGACATGCCGCCGTCGTTCTGGACCGATCCGCTGATGTATCAGGGCGGGTCGGACGATCTGCTCGGGCCGTGCGACGACATCGTGTGTCCGAGCGAGAAGTTCGGCATCGATTTCGAGGCCGAGGTCGCGGTCGTCACCGACGACGTGCCGATGGGGACGACGGCCGACGAAGCGCAGCAGCACATCAAGCTCGTCATGCTCGCCAACGACGTGAGCCTGCGCAATCTGATCCCGGACGAACTCGCGAAAGGCTTCGGATTCTTCCAGAGCAAACCGGCGACCGCGTTCTCGCCGGTCGCGATCACGCCCGACGAGCTGGGCGACGACTGGCGCGACGGCAAGGTGCATCGGCCCGTCGTCGTGCACTGGAACGGCGTCAAGGTCGGCGAGCCGAACGCCGGCGAGGACATGACGTTCAACTTCCCGCAGTTGATCGCGCACGCGGCCAAGACGCGCAACCTGCGCGCCGGCTCGATCATCGGCTCGGGCACCGTGTCGAACCTCGACCGCAGCCGGGGCTATGGCTGCATCGCCGAAAAGCGTAGTCTGGAGATGATCGCCGACGGCAAGGCGACCACGCCGTTCATGAAGTACGGCGACACCGTCGCGATCGAGATGTTCGACCGCCAAGGCGCGTCGCTGTTCGGTGCGATCCGGCAGAAGGTCGCGCCGCCACGCAAGCGCTGACCGCGGCGACGAGGAGATGCCGATGCCCGCCAAGAACGCGATGTCGTCGCTGCCTTTCGGCGATACCGTCGGCGAAGGCTTCGAGTTGATGAAGAAGATGTGGAGCATGGCCGGATTCCCCGGCATCCCGAGCCCCGGCAACCTCGCGCAGATGGCCACGCGGCTGCCGCAGACGCTGCCGAACATGATCGCGCCCACGCTCGACGTCGACGAGCTCGACAAACGCATCGCCGATCTGCGCGCGGTCGAACAGTGGCTCCAGCTCAACGCGGGGATGCTGCGGACGACGATCCAGAGCCTCGAGGTCCAGCGCGCGACGATCGTCACGCTCAAGCAGGTCGGCGGCGCGATGCTGTCGCCGGTCATCGGCAAGCCCGAGGCGGCCACGCCTTCGTTCGCCACTGCGCCTGCGCCGGGCACGGCGGCGACGGCATCCGCGCCGCCGCGGCGGTCCGCGAAGAACAGCCGCCGCGGCCCATCGCGGCACGCGCCCAAGGCGGCCGAAGCGGCCTTGAATCCCGTGGCCTGGTGGAACACGCTGCAGGACCAGTTCACCAAGATCGCCGCCGCCGCGACCACCGACGGCGGCGCCGCCGTGACGAAGTCGCCGCCGGCCCGCAAGCGGCGTGCCTCGCCGAAGAAGGCCTGACGCACGATGCGCTTCCGTCACGCTCACGCCGCACACCCCGACTGGTCGGTCGCGGTCGACGAGTGCCTGCTGCATCTGCAGGCGTTCAACGGCGACGAGCGTTACGCGCGCAACGCGAACCTGGGTTTTCTGTACCTGACCGATGCGCTGGCGCCGCACGCCGACGCGATCCTGACGACGCTCAAAGCGCGCACGGGAATCCCCAACTGGGTCGGCTCGGTCGGCGCGGGCATCTGCGCGACCGGGGTCGAGTACACCGACGAACCGGCGCTCGCGGTAATGCTCGCGAGTTTCGCGCCCGGCAGCTTCAACGTGTTCTCGGGGACGCAGCGCCCGCCCGCGCTCGGCCTGGCCACGCCGAGCGGCGCGCCGACGGCGTTCACCGCGCTGGTGCACGCCGACCCCAACACGCCCGATCTGCCCGAGCTGATCGCCGACATGGCCGGCAAGGTCGAAAGCAGCTACCTGTTCGGCGGCCTTTCGAGCGCGCGCGGCCGGACGCTGCAGGTTGCCGATCGCGTGCTGTCCGGCGGCCTCTCGGGTGTGGTGTTCAGCGGCGACGTGCGGCTCGTGTCGCGCGTCTCGCAGGGTTGCCATCCGTTCTCGGCCAAACGCACCGTCACGCGCGCCGACCACAACCTGATCTACGAGCTCGACGGCGAGCGCGCTTTCGAGCTGCTGCTGGAGGACGCCGGCATTCGCAGCCGCGTGCTGTCGGGCGGCGCGCGCGAAGCGCGCGCGGCGCTGGCCACGCTGGCCAGGCGCGGGTTGTTCGTCGGCATCGAGCCACCCTCCGGCGCCGCGTACCGCGAGCGCACGCCGGTGGCGGACTACGTCGTGCGCCACATCGTCGCGCTCGATCCGAACAAGGGGTCGGTCGCAATCGCCGGCGCGATCGAGGACGGCGCGGCGGTGAGCTTCTGCACGCGCGACGAGACGGCCGCGCGCAAGGACCTGATCCGCATCTGCTCGGAAATCCGCGATCATCTGCACGAGCGCTCCGAGTCGGCCGGCGCGCAGGTCGAACCGAGCGGTGCGATCTACGTGTCGTGCCTCGGCCGCGGCTCGCACATGTTCGGCGAGCAGCACGAAGAGCTGCGGCTCATCCGGCACCAGCTCGGCGACGTGCCGCTGGTGGGGTTTTACGCGAACGGCGAGATCGGCGGCCGCAATCTGTACGGTTTCACCGGCGTGCTGACCGTCTTCTACTGAGAAGCTGTGAAGATTTCGTCGCGAGCGGCCCGCTGGCTAGGCGCACGGAGCGCAGGGCCGAGACATATCAAGTGGATAGGCGAGGCCCGAGCACCGCGCAACGACGCCAGCGAGCCGCGCAGTAGAAAGATTCCAGCTTCTGAGCGCTACATCGTGTAGTTGAGCGCCAGCCGGCCGCCGTCGGGATAGACCGTCGAGCCGGTGAGATACGACGCATCGTCGCTGGCGAGAAACACGGCGATTCGCGCGACCTCGCCGGGTTCGCCGAGCCGGCCGAGCGGCGTGCGCGACAGGATGCGGGTGCGGGCCGCTTCGTTGGTCAGCACCGCCGTCTTCAGCAACTCGGTGGCGATCGACCCGGGTCCGATGCCCATCACGCGGATTCCTTTCGGCGCCAGCGCGATCGCCATCACCTTGGTCAACTGGTTCACACCGCCCTTGCTGACCGTGTACGGAACCTGATTGGCGATCGCGACGACCGCGTTCGCGCTCGACATGTTGATCACGACGCCGCGCTCGCTGCCGGCGGGCGCACCCGCGCGAGGCGGTTGCGCGGCCATTTGCCGCGCCGCGGCCTGACCGCACAGAAACGCCCCCTTCAGGTTGACGCGCAGCACGCGGTCGAAGTCCTCTTCGGCGAGTTCGAGGAAGTCGGCCGCATGCACGATGCCGGCGTTGTTGACGAGCACGTCGAGCCGGCCGTAGTGGTCGACCGCGTACTTGACGAGCCGCTCGGCGTCCGCGCGTTCGCCGACATCGGCGCGGCAGAACAGCGCGGTTCCGCCGGCCGCGGCGATGTCCTTGACGAGCGCGGTGCCGCCGACTTCGTTGACGTCGGAGACGACGACCTTGGCACCTTCCGCGGCAAGGGCCTTCGCGCAAGCCGCGCCGATACCCTGCGCGGCGCCGGTGACGACGGCGATTCGATCCAGCAGTTTCATCTCGGGCTCCAGCGAACTCGGCGCGGGAATTGTCCGTCATTTCGAGCGGCCCTCGCGGCAGCGTGTGACTGAGCCGCGGACCACGCAACGATCGTGTCAAAGCGGCGCGCTAGCATCGCGTACTCAGGCCGTTGCCCAGGACAGACCATGGGATTCCGAATCGTCGTTGCGATCCCGGCGCGGGCCCTCGCCTGCGCGATCGCCGCGCCGCTGCTGGCGGCAACGCTTGCGCTCGCGCCGGCGACCTCGTCGGCGCGGGCGGGTTCCGACTGCCCGCCGCTGCTGGCGCACAGCGCGCCGCGGCTGCAGGACGAGGCGCCGCAGCATCTGTGTCAGTACGCGGGGCGCGTGCTGCTGGTCGTCAACACGGCGAGCTACTGCGGCTATACCTCGCAGTACGAGGGGCTGGAGGCGCTGCACGCGCGCTACGCGAAGCGCGGCCTCGTGGTCCTCGGATTCCCGTCGAACGACTTCAACCAGGAGCCGGCGGACAACAAGTCGATCGCGGACTTCTGCTTCAACACCTACGGCGTGAAGTTCCCGATGTTTGCGAAGACCTCCGTAGTCGGGCAGACTGCGCACCCGTTTTTCGCGGCGCTGGCGCGCGCGAGCGGGCAGGCGCCCAAGTGGAACTTCCACAAGTATCTGGTCGATCGCGATGGCAACGTCGTCGCGCACTTCCCGAGCGCCGTCGCGCCGCTGGATCGCAGGCTGACGGAGCGGATCGAGCAGCTCCTCGCGGCCCGACCCGCGGCGAGCCGCTGAATGGACCCGCTGCGCCCGCGGTTGATATTCGCCGTCGCGCCGGAACCTGCGCGGCAGACCGCGACTGCGCGAATCTGACAGCGCGCGCCGGCGTCCGGCGAGTTTGGGCGACAATTCGGACATTGTGATGAACGCTACAGACAGGATGTTCCTTCCCGACGTGCAGTCCGGCGCAGACGGCCGCAACATCGCGATCCAGCGCGTCGGCGTCCGCTCGATGACGCACCCGGTGACGGTGGCCACACCGCGCGGCACGCAGGCTTCGGTGGCGACGGTCGACATGTACGTCGGGCTGCCCGCCGAGAAGAAGGGCACGCATATGTCGCGGTTCATCGAGGTGCTGCAGCAGCACCACGAGCCGCTATCGGTCGCATCGATGGCGCGGCTGATGGAGTCGATGCTCGAACGGCTCGAAGCCGAGCACGGGCACATCGAGATCCGCTTCCCGTACTTCGTGTCGAAGACCGCGCCGGTGTCGGGCGTGCGCAGCCTGATGGACTATCAGGTGACGCTGCGCGCCGAGCAGGACGCCAACGGACTGAGACTGACCCAGACGGTCGTCGTTCCGGTCACGAGTCTGTGTCCGTGCAGCAAGAAGGTCGCCGACTACGGCGCGCACAACCAGCGCTCGCACGTCACGATCAGCGCCGAGGTCGACGGCGACCTCGGCATCGAGGAGCAGATCCGGATCGCCGAGTCCGCCGGATCGTCCGAGATGTGGGCGCTGCTCAAGCGCCCCGACGAGAAGTACGTCACCGAACAGGCGTACGACAACCCGAAGTTCGTCGAGGACATCGTGCGCGATGTCGCGATGGTGCTGGACGCCGACGCACGCGTGCTCGCGTACGCCGTCTCGGCCGAGAATTTCGAGTCGATCCACAACCACTCCGCGTACGCGCTGATCGAGCGCGACAAGCGGAAGGCCTGACGCGCGACAGCGCCGGCACGGCGATCGCGCCGTGCTCCGGCGGTTCAGTGAAACGGCAGGTTCGCCATGACGATGCTCTATCCGGAACTGTTCAAGTCGCTCGAAGCGGTGCGCTGGAACCTCGAGCGCGACATCCCGTGGGACGCGTTCGACGCCTCCAAGCTCAGCGACGAGCAGGCGCATACGGTCAAGATGAACGCGATCACCGAGTGGTCCGCGCTGCCGGCCACCGAGATGTTCCTGCGCGACAACCGGCACGACTCGGACTTCTCGGCGTTCATGTCGGTGTGGTTCTTCGAGGAGCAGAAGCACGCGCTGGTGCTGATGGAATACCTGCGGCGGTTCCGACCGGAGCTGGCGCCCACCGAGCAGGAACTGCACGACGTGCGCTTCGAGTTCGACCCGGCGCCCGCGCTCGAGACGCTGACACTGCACTTCTGCGGCGAGATCCGGCTGAACCACTGGTACCGCCGCGCCTCGGAATGGCACACCGAGCCGGTCATCAAGCACATCTACCGCACGTTGTCGCAGGACGAGGCGCGCCACGGCGGCGCTTATCTGCGCTACATGAAGAAGTACCTCGCCGAACTCGGCGACACCGCGCGCGCGGCGTTTTCCAAGATCGCCGTGCTGATGGCCTCGGCCAAGCGCACCGCCAAGGCGCTGCATCCGACCAACCTGCACGTGAGCCAGGCGCACTATCCGCGCGACACCGTGCAGTCGCGGCTGCCGGATCCGACCTGGCTCGAGCGCTGGCTCGACGAGCAGATCCGCTTCGACGACGCCTGGGAATCCAAGGTCGTCGAGCGCATCCTGCACAACATGGGGCTGCTCTTCGAGCGGACCTTCAATTCCGTTCAGGAGTTGAACCGCTACCGCAAGGAGGTCGCCGCGCGGCTCGCGACACCGGCGGCCACCGGCGCCGCGTGACGAGCGGCACGCACCGTCATCGCCGATGCATCCAACGCCCAAGCACGTCCCGCTCGTCGTCGCCACACGAGGCGGTTTTCCCGAACTGATCCACCCCGGCTCGATCGCGGTCGTCGATCACGCGGGCAAACTCATCGCGGGGGTCGGCGACCCCGACGGTCTGAACTTCACGCGCTCGGCGCTCAAGCCGCTGCAGGCGCTTCCCTTCGTCGAGGACGGCGGCATGGAGCGCTTCGGCTTCACGTCGCACGAACTGGCGCTGATGTGCGCCAGCCACAGCGGCGAGCAGGTGCACGTCGACATCGTCGCGCGCATGCTCGAGCGCATCGGCGCGCGCGAGTCCGACCTGCAGTGCGGCTGCCATCCGCCGACCTACTTCATCGCGACCGCGTCGCAGATGCCGCCCGGCGCCCGCTGGAACCAGCTTCATCACAACTGCTCGGGCAAGCACAGCGGATTTCTCGCGTTCTGCCGCATGCACGGCGCGCCGTTCGCGAACTATCTCGCTCCCGACGCGCCCGGGCAGCGGCGCGTGCGCGAGGCCGTGGAGCGTTTCGCCCCTGGCGTCGATCTGCCCGCGGGCATCGACGGCTGCAGCGCGCCCAATTACGCGCTGCCGCTGGCGCGGCTTGCGCACGTGTTCTGCCAGCTCGCGCTCGGCGCCACGCCCGCGCTCGCCGCGCTCGCGTACGCGATGAAGCGTCATCCCGACCTCGTGTCGGGCACCGCGCGCAGCGACCTCGCGCTGATGCAGACCGGACGCGGCGACTGGGTCAGCAAGATCGGCGCCGACGGCGTGCAGGCGATCGGCGTGGCGAGCCTGGGCATCGGCATCGCGATCCGCGTCGCCGACGGCAACTCGCGCGCGCTGCACGCGGCGACGACAGCGGTCCTGCAGCAGCTCGGATTGCTGGACGCGCCCGAGAAGACGCCGCTCGCGCCCTTCGCCGGCCGAACGCTGCGCAACTACCGCGGCCTCGTCGTCGGCGAAGTCGAGCCGCGTTTCTCGCTGCCCCGGCTGCGCTGAAGGCAGGCGCGCGCGCTCAGCGCGTCTCCTCGATGTGCTTGCGGCGCCGCTCTTCGGCGACGAACTCCTCGAGGTCCGGGTCGAGCGCGTTGCGCGCCGACACGATCCCCACCGTCTTGCCGTTCTCGACGACCGGCAGATGCCGGCAATGATTCTCGTGCATCAGCAGCATCGCGTGGCCGAAGGACTTGTCGGGCGTAATGGTCTTCGGGTCGCGAGTCATGACCTCCGCCAGCGGCGTGGTCGCGGGATCGAGCTTGCGCGCGATCACGCGGAACACCGCGTCGCGCTCGGTGAAGATGCCGACAAGGCGCTCCTCTTCGACGACGAGCACCGCGCCGACGTGCTTCTTCGCCATCATCGCGGCCGCCTGCAGCACGGTCGTCTGCGGCGGCGCAGTGAGCAGCTTGCGCGGCTCGATGATGTTTCTGACCGACTGCGTGAACATTCGAATCTCCTGGCTCGGGGCGGCGCGAGCCCCGCGCGGCACCTCGTCAGCCTGCACCGTAAGGGGCCGGGGGCAAGGCCTCTTTGACTGCGATCAAGCTTCGAGGGCGCGGGCTCACACGTCGCGCAGCTCAACTTCGCCGCGCGGTGTCCGCAGAACTGCGGATAGGGACTTCGGCCCGGGTCTGAGCTGCACCGGGCCCGTGATGCGCAGCTCGCGATACAGCGGCAGCACGCTGGTCGCGGCCGGATGCGACAGGCGCAGTTCGACGAGCGCGCAGCCGCGATCTTCGAGCGCATCGCACGGATGCGCTCCGCCCCACTCGATCGCCGCCGGCAGCACACCGCCGAAAGGCAGCGCGCCGTCTTCGGTCACGGTGAGCCGCCACGCATACGCGTTGCGCGCGAACTCGCGCGGCTCGCCGAGCGCCGGCACGCGTGTGACGGCCTCGACGATGTCGGTCGTCGACGCGACCCAGGTCAGCAGGAACGGCGAACGCGTAGCGCGCGCCTGCACCGCGGGATCGTCGAGCGCAAACCAGCGCGGATGCACGGGCGGCGCGGCTTGCGGATCGATCGCGAGCAGTTCCAGATACACGCGCGGCCCGAGTTTCAGCAGGCGGTTGTGCGTGCCCATCGCCGCGTGTTTTCCGCCGGGCTGCGGCTCGGCGCCGAGCGTTTCGACCGCCCAAGCCGCGCCCTGCTCGAGATCGGCGCAGGCGACGACGAGATGATCGGGTTCGGAGCGCAGCATGAAGGCGGCTTATCGCGCGGGCAGCGAACGGATTTAAGCACGCGGGCGCCACAGCGACGAAGCGTCAGAATGCGGGCATCGTCCCGCGCCCATCCAAGGAGAGACGCGATGCAGGGCTACGACTACGACCTTTTCGTCATCGGCGGCGGCTCCGGCGGCGTGCGCGCCGCGCGCATGAGCGCGGGCTTCGGCGCGCGCGTGGGGCTCGCCGAACGCGACCGGCTCGGCGGCACCTGCGTGATCCGCGGCTGCGTGCCGAAGAAGCTCTTCGTCTACGCCGCGCACGTTCGCGAGGAACTCGAAGACGCCGCAGGCTACGGCTGGACGATCGAAGGCGCGCGCTTTTCGTGGCCGCAGTTGATCGCAAACAAGGACCGCGAGATCGCGCGGCTCGAAGGCGTCTATCGCGGCCTGCTGGAGAAGGCCGGCGTGACGATCCATTCCGCTCATGCACGCCTGCTCGACCCGCACACGGTCGAACTCGGCGCACAACGCGTCAGCGCGAAGCACATCCTGATCGCCACCGGCGGGCGTCCTTTCGTGCCGGCGATTCCGGGGCACGAACTCGGCTTCACCTCGAACGAGGCGTTTCACTTGGCCGAGCTGCCGCGCCGCGTCGCGATCCTCGGTGGCGGCTACATCGCAGTCGAGTTCGCGGGCATCTTCAACGGCCTGGGCTGCGAAGTCACGCTCGCTTATCGCGGGCCTGAGTTCCTGCGCGGCTTCGACGACGACGTACGCCACTTTCTGCACGCCGAGCTGGAGAAGAAAGGCATCCGCATCCTGCTCAACGCGCCGCCGAAGGCGCTGGCGAAGCGCGGCGACGGCGCGATCGAGGTCGCGATCGACAGCGGCGGATCGTTGACCGCCGACGGCGTGATGTTCGCCACCGGGCGCGTGCCGAACACGCAAGGTCTCGGCCTCGAAGCCGCCGGCGTGCAGTCGACGCGCGACGGCGCGATGCAGGTGGACGCGTATTCGCGCACCAACGTGCCGCACATCTTCGCCGTGGGCGACGTCACGCACCGGTTGCAACTGACGCCGGTGGCGATCCGCGAGGGCGCCGCGGTGGCGCAAACGCTCTTCGGCGGCCGGCCGACCCGAGCCGATCACGCCGACGTGCCCACCGCCGTGTTCAGCCAGCCGCCGATCGGAACCGTCGGGCTCACCGAGGCGCAGGCGCTCGACCGATATCGCGAGATCGACGTCTACACGACCGACTTCCGGCCGCTGAAGCACACGCTGTCGGGCCGGCTCGAGCGCACGCTGGTCAAGCTCGTCGTCGACCATGCGAGCCAACGCGTGGTCGGCGCGCACATGGTCGGCGCCGACGCACCCGAGATCATCCAGGGCATCGGCATCGCGGTGAAGGCGAAGCTCACCAAGGCCGACTTCGACGCCACCGTCGGCATCCATCCGACCGCGGCCGAGGAGTTCGTCACGCTTCGGGAAAAGGTCATGCGGCGGGTGGAGGGGTGAGCGGCAAGGTCGATGGACGGTACGACTCGTCGTTGTAGTGGACCAGCACGCTCGGCTTCAGCCCATAGCCGGTGAAGACCGAGAGCAGCGCCACGAAGTCGCGGCTCTGCTCGCTCCGGACCTTGGCCGCGCCCATCGTCAACTCCCAGCCGGCCGGCCAGTCGATCGCTTCAGTCTTCAACTCGCCGGTGACCCGCAGGCTGCGCGCTACCATCAGCTCCCACTCGTCGGCGAAATCGCGCACCGGATCGCCGCTTCCGCGCGCGCTGCGGTACACGCCGTAGATCGCGAACGTGGTGTGGCATCTCCGAAGCCCACCGCCTCGGCGAGCACGTTGCGCGCGCCCGGCGGCGGCGGAAGGTAAAAGCGTCGAACGTTTCGGCCCGCGCTGCCGGAAGTGCTCACAGCGGCGTCAGCAGCGCGAACGCCGCGCCGCGTTTCGCGAGCGCGGTCAGAACGCCCATGTAGTCACCTGCCCGGCGGGCGTGACCTTGCGTATCAGATGGTTGGCGTCGTGCACGAACAGCGTGCCGTCCGGCCCGAAGCAAAGTTCCTTGACGGTGCCGAAGTGCGCGCTTTTCGCCGGCCCGTCGGCGTGCCTCACATCCGTCGGGCGCGGGGCGCCGGCGACGACCTCCGTGCGGCCCGAGTTCTCATCGACGAGCCGCAGGATTTGATAGCCGCCGCCTTGCGACAGCAAACCGGCGCCGAAGTGGACCCTGCCTTTGGCGTCCAGCGCCAGCCCGCTGATGCCGTCGACGCGCGGCGGGGCGCCGACCTTGCGCGCGAGATAGACGCGCCGGACGCTGCCGTCGGCGCGCACGCGCCAGATGGTCGAAAACAGATCGCGCGGCTGCGCGGACAGGATCGAACCGCCCATCACCATCTCGCCGTGCGCCGCATCCCAGACCATGAAGCTGCCGGTAATCCAGTGATCGCGCGTCTTGTCGCGCGGGCAGACGCGATCGGCGTCGAGCAGCGTCGTCACCTTGCCATCGGGCGCCGCCTTCAGCAGGCGGCAACCGTCCGTGGCCCAGAGGTTGCCTTCCGAATCCAACGCGGCCGAAGACAGATCTTCGAACAGCGAGCAGGCGCGTCGAGTTCGCCCGGTTCTTGATGGCCTGCGGGGGCAGCGACCGCACGCCGTCGGCGGCGACCTTCGCGGTGGCCTGCGGCGCGACGAAGGTCTTCTCCTCGTCGTACAGCCCGCGCGGCTTCCAGCCCGGCGGAAGTTCGGCCGGCGGCGCGGCGAGCTGGGCGTGCAACACGCCCGCCGCGGCAAGCAGAACCGCCGCCAGGGGCAGCCGAAATGCGCGCGGTCTCACTTCTTGCCTTCCAGCGAGACAGGTCTGGACGGATCGCAGGCGCCGAGGCGCGTGCCGACGGCCACGACGGTCATCGTGTCGCCGCCCTGCGTCATCGTGTAGCGCCCTTCCACGCGATCGCCCTTGCGGGTGAACCGGCCCTTGAGCTCGCCCGGCTCCGGCGGACCGCAGACGATGCGAAAGCTCGTCGTCGCGCCGCTGACCTTGCGTTCCTTGATTTGGCAGTGCTTGTCCACCGGCGGTGTGTTGCCTTCGTCGGGGCGCGCGCAGACCTTGGTCGCCGGCAGCGGCATTTGCATGCCGGCCATCTGCACGGTGAGCGTGTAGTCCCACTCCTCGCCCTTGGGTTGGGCCCATGCCGGCGCAGCGGCTGCACACGAAAGCGCCGCCAGCGCGATCCACCATCCGTTGCTCGACCTGATCATCGCCTTCCTCCCTCCAGTCGCGCCTCAGAACACGAAGCGGTCGAAGCCGCCACTGGCCGTCGCGCTCGCGCCGGCGTTCCAGCTCCAGGTACCGCCGAGGTTGGTATTGACCTCTGTGCCCGCACCGGCGACGGTGCTGCTCACGCTCGCGCCGATACCGCCTTCGAGCCGCACGTCGGTGATGCCGCCGCGGTCGAACTCGATGCCGACCGTCGCGCTCGCGTCCAGGCCCACTTCGAGCGGCCCGGCCCCGACGCTCGTGCCGACGCCGGCGCCGACCTGCACGCCGCCGCGCGCCAGCCCCTGATCGTCGAACTCGCCGCGGCCGGCGACGGACACGCCCTTGATGCTGACCGCGGCCGAGGCGCTCAAGACGCGGTCCGTGTTCAGGTCCTCGCTCCACTGCGCCTTGAACGGCACCACGATCGGATCGAGTGTCGTGTCCATGCGGTTGCAGCGCACGTCGATGCGGCCGAAGCCGGGCACCGTGAGGCTCACGATGTGCTGGCAGTTCAGCTCGTCGAAGTCGGCCAGCTTGCCGCCGGGCTTGCCGGGTCGATCCGGCTTCAGGCAGCTGTTGCCGAACTGGTGCATCAGGCCCGGTCCGTCATTCAATGCCGAGCCTCGCAGCACGTCGAGGAACTCGACCTTGGCCTGCATCACCGTGTACTCGAAAGAACGCTGCGACTGCATGAACTGCGCGTAGTAAAGGCGCTCGTTGATCGTCTGGCGCTCGTAGTCCAGCAGGCCGCGCCGTGCTTCGTCCAGGCGCTTGCCAGTCGCCTCCAGGTACTGGGTGATGGCTGCGCGGATTTGCGGACAGACGTAGTCGTACTGATAGCCGCCCGGGACGTTGCGGTACTTCTGTTCGCCCTCCGCATGGATCGCGGCCAGGCGGCGCTCGAGCGTCTTGCGCTCCTGCTGCTCAAAACGAATGGCATCCGCGTACGCCCCGTGCGCGGCGTTCCGGCGCCGAGTCCAGTCGTCGCCGCTGAGCTGGCTCATGCGTAAAGCCTTTGCCGTGAGCGGACCGCGCAGCGCCGCATCGGCGAGCCAGGGTGTCTGCTTGGCAAGCGCGACGGCCTGCGCCTTGTACTTGTCGCGCATGGCCTCCACGTCTTCGCGGAACGATTGCCAAGACGGCGGCAGCAGCCATAGGTCGGACAGCTTCATCGCGTACGGCGGCGGCACGAACTTCGACAAGCCGAGCGCGTCCGCCGGCAGCTTCATCGTCCAGCGCAGCTCGCTCGGCGCGAGCCTGCCGCCGAGCTTGTTCAGGCGGCGCTCCTTGCCTTCGCTGTAGCCGTCGGCGATCGCCTTGCGCATCGAGGCCTGCGCCGCCGCCCGGTCGCCGCGCGCTTCTTCGATCAGCGACTGCGTGACGTTGGCCTGCGGGTGGTTGGGCGCGCGGGCGAGCGCCAGCGTCAGCGCACGCTCGGCCTCCTTGAGTTCGCCGAGCTCGAACCACGCTTGGCCCAGGTTGTTGAGGATCGTCGCGTTGTTCGGATAACGCGCGTCGAGCGTGATCAGGATCGGCAGCGCGGCGTGGCCCGCCTTCTGCATCGTCAGCAGGGCAGCGAGGTTGTTCAGGTCCTGCGCCGAGCCGCTCGTCCGCGCCGCCTTGCCCATCAGATAGGTTGCCTCGGGCCACGCGCCCCAGGCGGCCAGGCCGCTGGCGGTGGCGGCGAGCTTGGCGGCGACGTCGCCGCCCTGCTGCTGGAGCGCGCGTTCGATCGCCTGTGCGCGCTGGCGCGCGGCGGCCGACAGCGCCTGCGCGAGCTTGGGCTGCAACGCCTCGACGTGCGCCTTGAGCTGAGCGCCGGCGAGCGGCGCGCGGGGCACCTTGGCGATGCGCGCGGTGTCGCGCCGGGGCACGCCAGCGTCTTCGTCGGAACCGGCGGCCGCCCGCGTCGCGAGCTGGCCCTGCGCCTGCTCGAGCATCTTGCGCTGCTCGGGCGTGAGCTTTTGCATCTGCTCGCGCATCGTGCGCATCGCCTCTTCCATCTCCTTGGGTGAAGGCATCTGCGCCGCGGCGGGCGGCGCAATGCAGATGGCCGCCGCGAGCAGCGCGGCATGCAGGGGCGGCAGGACAGGCAAGGGCAGGATCGACTTCGGCACGATCGATCCGGCGGCGTCAGCGGCCGAACAGACTGCGCAGCTTGTTGGCGGCTTCCTTTGCCTTTTCGGCAGCCATCTGCGCGGCATCGGGCGCGGCGGGAGTCGGTGCCGGCGTCGCATTGGCCGGCGCACCGGCCGGCGGCGGAGCCGCCGCGGGCGTTGGCGTGGGCGCGGACCCCGCCGCAGGCCCGGCGGCCACGGGTGCGGGACCGACGCGCCAGGCCGCGGGCGGCGGCTCCTGCGGCAGCGGCTGGTCGATCAGGGCTTGCAGCCGCGCGCGGTCGAAGGCGGCGAGCAGCGCATTGCGCTGCGCGTCAGCGCCGCGCGGCCCGGCGACGATCGCGTGTACGCCGTGCACCTTGAAGCGGAAGCCCTGCGGCGGCGGCAGCGCGCCCAGGCGCAGTTCGGCCTCTTGATTGCGCGCGGCCGCGCCCGAGCCGTTCGCTTCGAGCTTGACGTGCAGGTCACCCGACGTCGGCGGCAGATCGAGCCGGCGCGCCTCCAGTTCTTCGAGCTGCGGCTTGACCGCATCGAGGTGACGCTTGCGCACCGCGCGGCCCTGCTCCTCGAACGCGCTCGCCTCCTTGTACTTCTGCGAGGCGAGCGCCTTGTCGCCGGCCTTTTCCGCGCGCCGCGCATCGCGGAAGGCCTCCTGCCGCTGCGCCTCGATCGCGTCGAACTCCTGCTTCAGCGGCGGCGGCAGCGCCTGCAGCGACTTGATCTGCGCCTCGAGCTGGGCGCGCTCGCGCGCGATGCGGTCGGCCTCCGCCTGCGGCAGCGCGTAGCGGTAGGTTGCGAGTGCCGATGCGCGCACCTCGCCCTCGGCAGTGTCCTCGCACAGCGAACCGACGTGCGCTCTGGGCGAGGCGGTGAGCGCCATGTGCGCCGGCGCGGCCGGCAATGCCGCCAGCAGCGAAGCCTGCAGCCGCGCGATGTAGTCGCGCTCCTTCGGCGTGGCCTGCCGCAACACGCAGTCGGCGAACGCGGGTTGCGCGAGCAGCAACACGCCGGCGGCGAGCCAGCGCCAGAGCCCCGGCCGCCTGCGGGCGCGAGCGATATGGATGCTGTCCTTCATGCCACCTCCTGCACCGGGTTCGTTGTGATGCGTCCCTGCGGCGCCGCGCAGGTGCGTCACTTCTGCTTGGCCCGGCTGCGCTGGACCTCGAGATCTTCGAGATCGTCGTCGCCGCCGCGCGCGCCGGGCTTGCGGCGCAGGCTCTCCTTGCTCGCCTGCGCCTTGGCCTTGGCGCCGATGTACAGGTCATCCTCGGTCTGCGTCCCCGGCCCGCGTGCGGAGGGCTTGGCGGCCCGCGCCGCCGAGGCGGCCGGCTTGGTCTGGGCGGTGTCGGTGGCATTCGCCGCGCCGACCGTAGCGAGCAGCAAGGCGAGAAACACTGCGGCGTGTCGCTTCATGGATGTCCCTCTCGAAGCGGGGCGCCCGTCCAGGCTCAGCTGCTGTCGACGGACGACTGGATCGCAATGCGTGCTTTGTAAGGGCCGCGCCGTCACAGGGGCGTTACGCGAACGCGGCCGCGGTCACCCAAAAAAGGCACGCGTGCGAATCCCGGCGCTTGGGCAGCAGCGGCCGGCAATGCAGGTACGCGGCTACTTCAGCCGCGTGGCGAGTGTCAGCAACTCCCGGTTGACGGGATTGCGATGCAGGAAGCTGTCACGGAACTCGGCCGGCACGTACATGTCCTCGGCCCGCCGCACCCAGTTCACGGCCTCTTTCAGCGCGTGCGCAGCCAGCTCCTCGCGTCCGAGCTGCCTTTCGAGTCGGAACAGCCACAGCAGCAGTTGGGGGCGGTAGCCGTCGGAATCGAAGCTCGCCAGTGCCTGTGCGGCAGAGGCGCACGCCGCCCGTGCGCCTGCAGCATCCCCCTCGCGCAGCTGCAGATCGGCCCGCGCCAGCCACAGCGCGGCCAAGTAGGCATTCAGTCCGAGGGCTTGCGCCTGCTCGAGCATCTCCGCGAGCAGCGCGGGCGCGCGCTCACGGTCGCCGACGCGCGCGAGTTCGAGCGCGAACGCACAGCGACGAGCCGGTGCGCGTACTTGCGCCATGTCGATCTGCAGAGCGAGCGCCGCTTGGGCCGCGTGGCCAGTCGCCATGCGCAAGCGGAGTAATCGCGCCAGCTCGGCATCCTCGGGGCCGACCCCCGCGCGGCGCTCGAATTCGGCCATCAACGCTAGTGCCCGATCGGTGCGCCCGAGGTCGAGGAACAGCGGCACCGCTTCAAGCCCAAGGCCGTAGCAATCGAAAGACGCCTCGTCGTCGAACTCGGCGCGCGCTTGCGTGTACACGTCGATCGCCTCGCGGAAGCGGCCCAGGCGGCGCAGCGCTTCGACCTGCCGCTGCCGCGTCACCGCGCGCGGCCCAGCTTCAGACTCGCCCGCGGCCGCCAGGGCGCGGCACTGCTCCGCGAGTTCGAGCGCTCGACGTGCGTCGCCGGCCGCGAGCGCGTTGGCCGCGCGCGTGTTGTAGCCGGCGATCAGGTACGCGTAGTTCTTCTCCTCCACCAACGCCGGCACGGCCAGTTCGAGCTGCCGGTTGGCCTCGTCGAAGCGACCGAGCCGCGACAGGATCGCACCAAGGTTGGTGCGCGACGCCGCCTCCTCCTCGCGCGCGCCGATTTCGCGAAACAAGTCAGCGGCGGCGGCGAGCTGATGCAGCGCCTTCTCGTGCTGTGCGCGCAGCGCAAGCACGCTGCCAAGAGCCATGCGGCTGATGCCTTCTAGCAGTGGGTCACCGGCGCGCACCGCCGAGGTCAGCGCGCGCTCGATCGCGCTCGCGTAGGCATCGAAGTCGCCTTCGCGTTCGGCGCGGTGGCCCGCCGCCAGCCAATAGCGCGCCAGCTCGCTATCAGTGCGCGCCCAGCGCCGCATCGGTTCGATCAGCGCGTTGAACTCGGCGGTCGTCGCGGTCAGCCAAAAAGCGTTGGCGGCCTCGTAGTACAGGCCGAAGATGCGGCTGGCGTCCACGCGGTTCGTCGCCGCGATCTCGGCCGCTTGCCGCAGGTGCCGGCCGCCTTCGATGATGCGGCCGGCATCGATGCACAGACGAGCTGCCTCTTGCAGTGCGTCGATCGCGAGCAAGTCTTCGCCCGCCGCCAGCCGATGCGCGGCGACCCGCGCCGGCGCGCCTCCACGATCCGACAGGATCTGCGCCAGTTCGCGATGCAACTGTCGCGCGATCGGTGGCGGCACCGAGGCGAGCGCCGATTCGTAGATCAGGTCGTGCGCAAACGCGCCATCGCGAAACACCTGCGCGGCCTCCAGCTCCGTCCAGGCATCGGCCAGATCGATCGGTCGCACACCCAGCACGTGCGCGGCGAGCTCGACCGAGAAATCCTGCCCGGCGATCGCCGCGCAGCGCGCCAGGCGTATCGCCTCCGGCGACAGTCGCCCGATGCGGCGCTCGATCAGCGCCCCGACACTGGAGGGCGCCGGCAGACGCGCCTCGGGGGTCGCGCCCTGCGTAAGCCAGGACTTCAGCGTCTCCAGCAGGAACAGCGGATTGCCGCCCGTCTGGCGCAGCAATTGCGGCGCGACGCGTTCAGCGTCGATGCCGGGCAGCGCCAGCGATTCGACCAGTTCCGCGATCGCCGCTTCCGTCAGCGGGGCGAGCTCGACCGCAGCGGCGCGTTCGCGCACGAACTCGAGCAACGCCCTGGCGGCAGACTCCAACTCCGCCGGCCGCGCCGCGAACACCCAGCGCAGTTCGACCGCGCCCAGCAGGTATTGGATCAGCTCGACGCTGGCGTCGTCGGCGTAGTGCAGGTCGTCGACGATCACTCCGTGCAAGGTCTCGCGCTGCGCGGCGAGCGCCGCCGCCACCGCGTTGTAGAAGCGCGCCCGCTCGGCGTCGGAGCGGATCGGCTCGGCCTCGCCCAGCTCGGGTAAAAGACGTGCGAGTTCCTTGCGCACGCCCGCCTCCAGCGCCGCCAGACGCTCGCGCGCAATCTGCCGCAGCGCCCGCGCGATCACCGCGTACACGACGCGTTCGTCGCCCGGGCGCGCACCGATCAGCAGCACCGGCTGGCGCACGCGGGCGAGATCGGTCACGAGCCGGGTCTTGCCCATGCCGGCCTCGCCGAGCACGAAGGCGGGTAGCCCCTGCTCCCAGGCGCTTTGCAGCGCCTCCCATTCGGCGTCGCGGCCGACGAGCCGCGGCGGCCGCAACACCGACATCGGCACCGCCCGCGCGGTGGGCAGCCGCGCGGGCGCCTCGGCGGCGAGCAGCGCGCGCAAGGCCTCGGTCTCCGCCGATGGCCGCGCCTTCAATTCGCGCCTCAGGGTCTCGCGGCACCGCTCGTAGGCGGCGAGCGCAGCCGCCGTGTCGCCGCGCAGGTAATGCAACTTGATCACGCGGCGATGCGCGTGCTCGGATAGCGGATCGAGCGTCACCAACGCATGGGCATGCTCGAGCGCAGCCGCCAGGTCGCCCTCGGCTTCGGCCTGCGTACAAGCGGCATCGAGCCAATCGCCGCGCGCACGCCGGCGCTTCTCGCGGCTCGCCTCGAGCCATTCGGCCAGCCCGGCCGCCTGAGACACATCGAGCGTCGACAGCAGATCGGCGGAGTCGTGCAGATCGTGCGCAACGCCGTCGGCGAGCCGCGCCACCGGCTGACCGACCACGAGTTCGACCCCGGAGGCGCGCCGCAGCCGCAGCAGCCGCTGCCGCAGGTTGCCGCGCGCGCGCTCTTCATCGACGTCGGGCCACAGCAGCGTCGCCAGACGCGCCCGCGACGTCGGCCCCTCCAGTGCCAGGTATGCCAGCAGCAGCGCATCCTTGGGCTCGAGCTCGAAGCTCTCCTGCCCGTCCCGCAAGATGCAACCCGACTTGCGCAATTGCAGCCGCACGCAAACACCCCTGGCCTCGACGGCCGAATCCCACCCCGAATGCGGCGCCAAGACGGAGCGCATTGTGCGCGATGGAGTGCGCTTCCAGAAGCCCGCTGCGGGCATTCGGAAGCGCGGCCTGCCCTCCTAGTTCGCCGGCAGCGCCGCCTCGACGAACGGCTGCGGCGTGTGCACCACCCGCAACGTCGTGTTCTCGCTCATGCCGCCCGCGGTGCGCTGCCACTGCTTGAGCGCGATCACGTCGTCGCCGTTGAGCGGCAGCTCGGCGCCGCTCAACCGCAGGTCGATGCCGCGCTCGATGCCCGCTATCTCGAACGACTCCGCCTGGTGCAGCGACAGGAACGCATCGGTCCACAGTGGCTTCGGCCCGTAGCGCACGCTGCCGAGGCCGCAGCCGGTCACGGTCCAGCTCTCGGCCGTGTCGCCCAGGCGCAGCTTCAGGCGCGCGTTCTGCGGCCGCACGCTCCTGATCGGTCCGAAGAAGAAGTCGAGGCGCAGCGAGCCGCCGCCGCGGGTGACGTTGCTGACGGTGCCGCAGGACGGGCCGGTGATCGCAAGGTCCGTGTTCGACAGTGCCGCGGCGGTGGTCGGAATGCCGTCGTCACCCGCAGCGCCGCGATTGGCATAGGCGAACGCGTCGGCGAGACCACCGGGGAAGATCCGATGGTCGATCCGGCTGCTGACCGTAGTCATGGCTTCGAGCGCGCCCGGCGTGCCGAAGAGCGTCACGGCGGAGTCGAACTCGATACGCACGCGATAGCAGGCATCGAGGCGCTGGTCGAACTTGAGGTAGGTCGACTCGAAGCCGACGTCGTCGTCGATGCCGAACAGGGCCTTCTGCCGTTCCCATCCGATCGCCGTCTCGAGGAGGTCGAACAGATGGCTCGTCGTGCAGCGCTTGGTCGAGTCCTTCGCGCACTGGAAGATCGCCGCACGCGACAAGTTGCCGCCGAACGGGACATTGGCACGCATCCAGGCACCGCTGCCGGGGATACCCCAGAAGTCCGCGCCAGGGGCGTCGCTCAGTGGCGCAACACCGTCGCCATCGAGGCCCAGCAGTTGGCGTTGGCGCTCGACGGACAGCACGGCGGCGATCACGGCTTTCCAGTCCTGGCAGGTGCTCGCGGCGGTGATGCGGGGTTTCAGGACATACTCCCACCACTGCCGCCACGCGCCACCGAGCACATTCTGCAGCGCGCCATCACCGGGGCTGTCATCGGTCACGCCCAGCAGCGCGCGCTGGCGCAGATTGTTCAGCACAGCGCCAACTTCATTCTCGATCTGCAGTTCCGCCGCGGTCGGGCTGCGCTGCCGCTGGGCGTCGAGTTGCTCGGGCGTCATGTCGGCGCCCCAGTAGTCGGTGAAGTGCAGCACCTTGATGCGCAGCGCACGGCTTGCGACGTCGGGCGTGGCGATGAACAGCTCGCCGTCGGCGCTTGCCCCCATCATCACCTGGCGATCGAGCGGAATCTCGCTCGGGGGCTCGATCACGAGCGTGGCGAACTGGAAGAACTGCAGGCCGGCCGGCGCGAAGCGTGCGCCGGCCGCGCGGGTCCACGGCGCGCCGGTGGTCGAGGCGATCGGCGTCATGCTGATCTCGACGTCGTCTGCCAGCGCGCCGGCCGGCACGACGAACGTGTACTTGGTTCCGTCCGCGCCAGTGGCGCTGAGCGTGCCGCCGGCGCGGCCGATCGTGCCGCGCACGGTGCGTTCGTCGTCGACGGTGCTCGTCACCAGGGCCGGGCTGGGCGGGCGGGCGAAGAAGTCGGCCGGCGTCGCAGCGAGCGGGGGTGGCGGGGTGATCGGCACAGGCGCGGGCGCAGGGGCAGGTGCAGGGACCGGCGTCTCCGACGAGCCGCCGCAGGCGGCCAGGACGCTGGTCGCGGCGCAAATGCCGAGCAACAGTCGTGCAGTCGAGTTCATGATTCGGTTCCTTCGCGGCAGGTCAGTTGCCAATGCGCGGGCCGATGCCGGTGCTCTGGCGCTGCGCACTCGGGCTGAACTTGGCGACGAACGTGTCCAGGCCCCCAAACGCCGCCGGCAGACCGTCGCCCAGAACGCCGCTCGTGCTGCCCGCGACAAAGACATTGCCGAGCGGATCGAGTCCCACCACCAGCGGTCGATCGTCGCTAGCGCTGCCGAACTGCCGGCCCCAGCGCAGCGTGCCGTCCGGACCCAAGCGCATGAGCGCGACGTCGCGCTGGCCGGCGTTCGGTGCGAACACGGCGCCCAGCGTGCTGAAGGCGACATAGAGGTCGCCGCCGGTGTCGCGCACGATGCCGCGCGGCGCCAGCGATTCGCCCTGCGGCGAGCCGAACATGCGCGCCCACTGCGTGTTGCCGAGGTTGTCGAGCTGCAGCAGCAGCAGGTTGCGGCCGCCGAGGTTGGCGGCGCCGCCGAAGCTGCCGTCGGTACCGCCGCCCAGGATCAGGTTGCCGTTGCCGTCGACCAAGCTTGCGGCGAGGGCGATGTCGCGCTTGCCTTCGACCGGATCGTCGATCTTCAGCGTTTTCAGCGGTCCGCCGTTGCCGTCGAAGTCGAAACGCCACACGCCGGTCATCTGCCGCACGCGGTTGACGCCGTTGACCAAGCCTTCGTTGGCCACGCAGCTCGCCGGGCCGGTCTCGATCTCGCAGAACGTGAGCGCGCTCACGTACACCGACCCGTTGGCGCTTACGGCGATGTTGGGTCCGAACTGCCAGCCGGCGCGGGCATCGACGATGCGCCAAAGCTGCGTGCCGTCCGGCGCGAACTTGGTCACGGCGATGTTGCCGCAGTCGCCGGATCCAACGGCCTTCGCGTCGGAGCAGGTCGTCGAGAACGCGTCGCCGCCGGTGGCGCCCGGGTTGGCCACGCTCGATCCTATGTAGATCGATCCGTCGGGGCCGAAGTCGATGCCGGTGGCGCTTTCGTAGGCGTCGCCGATCTGGCGGGTCCAGACCACCGCCATGCGCTGCAGGTCGACCTTCGAGACGAAACCGGAGAAGAACTGCGACGCGGGCCCACCGGTCAGGTTGCTGTTGGCAGCGTTGCCCACGACGTAGAGGTATCCGTCGGGCCCAAGGCGCGCCTGCGTCGGGTTCTCGTCGCCAGCGCCGCCGAACAGCAAGGCATCGGTGGCCGCGCCGAAGGGGTTGTGCTTGACGACCAGCGCGTCCGCGCCGCCCGGCTTGGGCAGCGGCACCGAGCCGCCCTGCCCGTCGGGACGCGACACACCGCCGAACGTGTAGCCGATCGTGTAGATGCGGCCGTCGCTGTCGAACACGATGCCGCGATTGGCTTCGTCGTTCGCGCTTCCCGTCTGCCGGATGCCGGTCCAGCCCAGCGTTTCCGACAGCAGCAGCGGGAAGCTGTCGCCCACCACCGGCACCACGAGCGCGTAGAGGCGGCCAACGGTCGTGTTGCTCTCGTCGGCGGTCCAGCCGAAGCGGAAGCGCGTCTGTCCGCTGCTGGCGTCCTGCGACGCGAGCCGCTGCGCGCCGCCGCCGTCGAGCTTGCGCCAGACCTCGACGCGCTTGACGTTGTAGGGCAGCACGTCGCGGTCGAGGAAGCGTGCCGACAGCGTGGCCGGGTCCATCTCGATCAGGAACTCGACGCGATCGCCCGCGACGTAGCGCGTCAGGTACGAGCGGCCCTGGCCGGTCGGCGAACGGAACAGCGTCGGCTCCCAGCGCACCTCGGGCGCGACGAATTGCGTGGCGCCGGCCGCTTGCCCGATGAGTTTTAGCGCGTCGTTGACGGCATCGCCGGGCTGCAGTTGTGCGAGGAAGTTGACGTTGTAGAGCGACGGCTGCGATGGCGCGGCGAGCTGTCCGCCGACGGGCGCCAGTCGGGCCACCGCGCGGAAACCGGCGAAGCCTTCCACCAGCGTGAGGTTGGGATCGAAGTCGCCGAGCAGCGATGCCAGCTTGACCAGCGGATTGGTGATCGCCACGTCGGCCTGCAGCCCGGCGCGGGCGCCCGCGTCGAAGTTGAACGCGGCGTTGGTGCTGTCCGCGCTCAGGTTCCAGTCGAACGTGGTGTTGAGCTGCGTGGTGTCGAGCTTCGACAGGTTGGTGAACGTGCCATCGGGCAATATCTCGAAGCCGGCGGCGATCGGCTGCCGCACCTCGCTGGCGACCGTGAGGTCCAGCGCCGGCGAGTTCAGACGGCCGTCGATGCCGAAACGCGCGCCGATCGGAATCACCGGGGTCACGACCACCGCGACCGCCGGCGGCAGCGGAATCGGAATCGACACCAGCGCCGCGCTGCACTTGAACGACCCCTGCAGCTGTCCCTTGAGCTTGATGGGTCCGGCGAGCGACAGGCCGACGTCGCCGTGCGCGAGGATCTTGGCGTAGGTCGTGCCGTTGTCGACGACGAACGTCGCGTCGACGACGCGCATCGTGTTCACGACGGTCGCCTGCAGTTCGGAGGCCGCGAGCTGCGGTTCGGCATCCGCGTCGACCTTGCAGCGGAACGGTCCGGCGCGGAAGCTGCGCTTGATCAGCCCCTGCGCGGTCACGCGGCCGTCGCCGGCGGACATGGTGCGCACCGGCGCCGCCACCGACGCAGGAATGCCGAGAGAGAAGCGGTACTCGACGCTGCCGTCGGCGCGCGTCGTGCTGGCGGTGGGCGCGCCGTTGGGAAATTCGACCGGCAGCCGAGTCAGGTCGAAGCGCTCGGAGATGCGCGCCTGCGTGAACATCTCGGCCAAGCCCACGGTCTCGAACACGACCTCGTTGCCGCCGGCCACCGGCGTGCTCGACACAACCCGCCCGGCCACCGGCTTGGCCCCGCTGCCGATCACAACCTGGCCCACGGTCGGCGCCGCGCCAGCCAGCGTAAAGCGGAAGCGCGAGCCGGGAAGGCCGGACTGCTGCGCATCGACCGGCTGCGGATCGGCCACCACCTCGGCATCGGTCACCACGCGGGCGCCGGGGGCGACGGCGGCCACCATCACGGTCGCAGGCGCCGAAGTGATCGCGCCGACCTCGGCGATGACCTGCGCCGAGCCGATGGCGGTGCCTGCCGTGACCTTGCCGGTGGCATCGACGCTCACGTCTGCCTTGTTGCTGCGCCAGCGCACCGCGACGTTGGTCATCGGATTGCCGTTCTGGTCGAGCACGCGGGCTGAGAACTGTGCCGACGCCCCCGGCGCGACGATCGCGCCGACGGGCGTGACTTCGATGCGCGTGGCCACGGGCACGGTCGGCGCAGGCGCCGGTGCGGGGGCAGGCGCCGGCGCGGGTGCGGGGGAATCGCTGCCGCCACAGGCGGCAAGTGCAATCGCCAGCAGGGCGACGGCGGTACCGCGAAACAGGTTGTGGTTGCCAATCATGAGCAGGCTCCAGGCGTGGCTACGTCGGGCTCGGCGCGATTTGTGTCGCTGCGAGGCGGTCCTTGTCGGGAAGCCGATGCCGGCGGTCACTGAAGGCGCCGTGCGGTCATCAGGCGGAACCGCGTCGGATCGGCAACGTCTGTCTCGCGCCAGACCACGTTCGGACCGAAGGAGCCGACGAAGCTGTTGCCAGGGACGCTCAGTTGCATTTCGGCGAAGCGCCCTTCGTTGGTGCGATCGCGCTGCACGACGGCTGGCTCGCTCCAAGTGCCGTTCTTGAAGATCGCCGCGTGCACCTGGAACCGGCCCTCGCTGTTGAGCATCTGGAACAGCGCCGTCGCATCGCCGTTGGCGAGCATGCTGATGCGCGGATACCGCGTGTCCACGCCCGCGGGCGAGATCGCCAACGGGCTGCTCCACGCTCCGGTCGATGCCGTGCGCCGCGCGGCATAAAGACGCGTCGGTCCTGTTTCGTCCGCGGAGGTTCGCCACACCACGATGGCGTTGCCGCTGGCGTCGAAGGCCGCGTGCGGCAAGGCCTCCCGCGCCGAGGCGGCGAGCGGCTGGATGTCCCACGCACCACTGGCCGCGCTCCGGTAGGCCGCGGTCAACCGAAAGTCCGGCGGGCTGAACGACAGTCCGCGGTTGCACACGACCAGCGCGTTGCCGTTGCCGTCGATCGCGGTGGTCAAGTCGTTGCAGCTCTCGTCGAACAACGGCTGCGCCGTGCTCCACTGGGGCGTGCCGGTTCCGTCCACGGTGAGCACCGACGTGCAGACCTTGTTGGTGCCGTGTGCGTTGATGGCTAGCACGGCCTCGGTCGGCGCGCCGAGACTCCAGGTTTGACGCACGCCCATCAGGCCCTGGGTGGCCACCGTTACCGTCCCGCTGCACTGCGCAGCCCGCGGCAGCACTGACGTGTTGATCGGCGGGATCACCCAGGCGCCGGCGAACGGGTTCGAAGACGTGACGTTGAAATACACGCCGGCGATGCCCACACGGACCTCGCTGGCCAGGCCCACGTCGGTCACCGCAAATACAAGGCCCGCGCTGACGCGTCCCGCCTGGAAGCTGCCGATGCAGCCGGTGCTCTGGTACAGGGTGAAGCGATCGGAGCGTGGAATGGACTCGCCCTCGGTTCCGCTCGACACCGCGACCGCGCTCAGGCGGTTGCCGTTCGAGACTCCGCAGTTGCCGGTGCCGTCGTCGTCGACGAACACGATGTAGCTGAGCCGCTGGTTCGGCCCGCTGACCACTTCGACTTGCGTCCTCCGCGTCGGCAGATCGAGGGTGTCTACGGGCGGGAACGAGCCGGCGTATGCCAGCCCCGCGCCGCGCAGCCGCGCGCCGTCGGACCAGACGGCGAACTCCGGCCCGGTGCCACCGCCGATCTTCGGAAAGTAGCCGATGTTGCCGATGGGCACGGCGAACGGCGCGATCTCGCGTGCATCGGACCACAGCGGCGGCCGCGGCGGGCCAACGCTGAGCACCGCCTCGGCACTGATGACCGAGCCATACGCATTGCGCACGAGCACGCTGAAGCGGGCGCCGTTGTCCGCGGCCGAGACGGCCGCGATCACGTATTGCGAACCTGTCGCGCCCGGGATGTCGGTGCCGTTGCGGCGCCATTGATAGGTCAGCGCCGGGCCGCTGGCGACCACGCTGAAAGACGCGGGCTCGCCCGCGGGCACCGTGACGCTCGCCGGCTGCTGGACAATGCTCGGCAGCACGGCCGGCACCGGCTGCGCTGCGCCGACCGATGTCGTGCCGAGCGGCCCGCCAGGAACCTGCTGGGTCTCGCAGAGCAGGATGAACCCGTTGCCGTCGGTCATCGGGACAAAGGTATTGGGCCCACCTTGGCAGCGCACGACGCCGGTGGTGTTCGGCGTCGCGTCAGCCCGGACTACGCGCCCATTGGATGCGATGCGCACGACCGGCGAGGCCGGAGCCGTCTGGGCAGCGGCGCGCAGCGTGAGCCTGACCGGCGTGTTCGGGACCAGCCCCGGCCCTTCGTGAACGATCTCGTACGCGGTGTTGGGTATCAGCGCGTACTCGGCGGGCAGGCCGGCCAGCGAAGCCAGCGGCGTGAAGCGGAAACGCGTGGGCCCGAGCAGAACGCCGGCGGGTACCTCGAGCCGGATGTTGTCGTTGTCGCCGCTGACGATGCCGCCGCTGGGAAGCAGCACGGCCGCATCGGGCGTGACCGTGATCTGCGCCGCGTCGCTCGTCACCGACTGGCCGGTGGCATTGCTCACGATCACGCGGTAGCGCACGCCGCTGTCGGCGCGGGTCAGCGGCGGCGTCGTGTAGCGGTCGAGGGTGGCCCCGGCGATGTCGGTGTACGCCACCCCGTCCGCACTGCGCTGCCACTGATAGGCGAACGGTGGCGTGCCGTCCACAGTGACCGCGAGCGTCACGTTGTTCAGTTCCGCGATGGTCACGCTCGCCGGTTGCGCCGTGATCGTCGGCGGCCGCAGCCGCGCGTTCACGCGCAGTACGGCGGCCGCGCTGGTGACGCTGCCCGCGCTGTTGCTGACCGTGACGGTGAAGACCGCACCGTCGTCGCTCAAGGTGGTGGTCGTCAGCGTGTACGTGCTGGCGGTTGCACCGGCGATGTCAACCCCGCCCCGCTTCCACTGGTAGGCAAGCGGCGCGCTGCCGCTGGCGCCCACGGTGAACACCGCGCCGTCGCCCTCGGTAACGGTGAGCGCAGCCGGCTGCGCTGTGATGGTCGGCGCGACCGCGGCAGGCACGGGCGTCGGGTCGTCGCTGCCGCCGCATGCGCTCAGCACGCTGAGAGCGAGGGCCGCGGCGGCCAGCAGGCCACCATGACGCATTGCGCCGCCGAGTGTCCACTTGAACGAGTTGCCAAACATGCCTCTCCCTCCTTGCCCCATCCCCGCCCCTTGGGCAGGTCATGCAGCGGTTTGTAGGAGGTCGAGCGTCACAACACCGTCACACAGATGGACTCGGGGGGCGCTGCGAGCGGGCTTTGCAGCCCGTTTGAGTCTGGCTGCGCATACCTGCTGAGGGTGTCGTCCCGATGCCGGCCGAGCCGACGATTTGCAAGGAAAACAGCGACTTGCGGCGCGGGATTGAAGCCTGCTGACGGGTGGCACGTCGAGACGCAGTCCGACACGGATGGGTGCGCTTCCGTCGCGCCGGTCCGTCGTCCAAGCCAGCGAGTTGCGCTTGGCTGCGGCGCATTTCGAGGCGCATGGGGCTTGCGCGCTGTGCAAGTTGTATCGGCGCGGCATCGAGTTGTTCGGCGCCAGCGCCGCTGCGAAGGACAACCGCGCGGGCATGGCGCAGACCAATGACTGCCTGTCGATTACACGGTTGCGCCTGATACCGGTGGGCACCCAACCGAGCTTCCGTATCGCGCTTCACTGCTCCATCGCGTTTCGGCGCCGCAAGGGCATTGCGCGCGCGCTGCGCCGCGTGCATCGCTGGACTGGGTCAAGCCCGTGCAGCGGTGTCGCACGCATGGCCCGGTAGAATTTCGCGCTTTCACCGCCGCGGGCGGAGTTCATGCTTCCACAGCAAAAGCAGCAACTCGAAGCGCTGATCGAACAGGCGCTGGCGGGCATCGGCGTCGCCGGTGTGAAGCCGACGCTGGAGCGGCCGAAGGTCGAGTCCCACGGCGACTTGGCGTGCAACGTCGCGCTGCAGGTCGCCAAGGCCCTGAAGAAGAACCCGCGCGAGGTGGCGAACGCGATCGCCGATGCGCTTCGCGTGAATCCGGCCGCGGATGGGCTGATCGAATCGGTCGAGGTGGCCGGCCCAGGCTTCATCAACCTGCGCATCGCCGCCGCCGCCAAGCAGGAGGTCGTTCGCGCCGTGCTGCGCGAGCGCGGCTGCTTCGGCACGAGCTCGGCGCACGCCGGCGAGCGCGTGATGGTCGAGTTCGTCTCGGCCAATCCCACCGGTCCGCTGCACGTCGGTCATGCGCGGCAGGCCGCGCTCGGCGATGCGCTCGCCAACGTGCTCGCCGCGCAGGGCTGGGAGGTGACGCGCGAGTTCTATTACAACGACGCGGGCGTGCAGATCGAAAACCTCGCGCGCTCGGTGCAGGCTCGCGCGAAGGAACTGCTGGGAGAGAAGGTCGAGTTCCCCGAAGCGGGCTACCGCGGCGCCTACATCGTCGACATCGCGCGTGAGTTTCTGGAGAAGAAGACCGAGACCGCGCGCGACGGCTCGCCGGTCGTCGCCTCGGGCGACGTGAACGATCTGGACAACATCCGCCGCTTCGCGGTCGCTTATCTGCGGCACGAGCAGGATGTCGATCTCGCGGCGTTCGGCGTGCAGTTCGACAACTTCTATCTCGAGTCTTCGCTGTACGCCGACGGCAAGGTCGACGCCGCGGTCAAGGCGATGATCGATTCGGGGATGACCTTCGAGGCCGAAGGCGCGCTGTGGCTGAAGACGACCGAAATCGGCGACGTCGGGCCGCCGGGTCAGAGGATGGTCGACGACAAGGACCGCGTGATGCGCAAGTCCGACGGCACCTACACCTATTTCGTGCCCGACGTCGCATATCACATCGTCAAGTTCCAGCGCGGCTTCCGCAAGGTCATCAACGTGCAGGGTTCGGACCACCACGGCACGGTCGCGCGCGTGCGCGCCGGGCTGCAGGCCGCGGCCCGCTCGCTCGGACTCGCGATCCCGAAGGGCTACCCGGATTATCTGCTGCACAAGATGGTGCGGGTGATGCGCGGTGGCGAGGAAGTGAAGATGAGCAAGCGCGCAGGCAGCTACGTGACGCTGCGCGACCTGCTCGACTGGGTCGGCCGCGACGCGGCGCGGTTCTTCCTCGTCTCGCGCAAGGCCGACACCGAGTTCGTGTTCGACGTCGATCTGGCGCTCGCGCAGAGCGAAGAGAACCCCGTGTATTACGTGCAATACGCGCACGCGCGCATCTGCTCGGTGCTGCAGCAGGCCGAATCGTCGGGCGTGGCGCTCGGCGAAGACGATGCGCTGCACGTGAATCTGGCGCCGCTCGTCAACCCGCGCGAACAGGCGCTGCTCGCGCGGATCGCGGCGTTTCCGGATGCGGTGCGCGAGGCGGCCGATGAACTCGCGCCGCATCAGATCGCGTTCTACCTGAAGGACTTCGCGGCCGAATTCCATGGCTACTACAATGCCGAGCGCGTTCTGGTCGACGACGGATCGACGCGCAAGGCGCGGCTCGCGTTGCTGCTCGCCGCGCGCCAGGTGCTGCGCAACGGCTTGCGGCTGATCGGCGTCTCCGCACCCGAGCGGATGTAGCCGCGCACGGTTCGATGCAACGAAAGGGACTGCGCTTGTCGTCCTCCTCCGCCTCAACCCAACACGGCAATACGTTGATCGGGCTGATCGTCGGCCTGTGCATCGGGCTCGCGATCGCCGCGATCGCCGCCGTCTACATCACCAACGCGCCGGTGCCTTTCGTCAACAAGGTGCAGCGGCCGACCGAGAACATCCAGCCGGGCGCCGACGGCAAGCTGCCCGATCCGAACAAGCCGCTGTACGCGCCGCCGCCCGCGCCGCCGAAGCCGGTGGAAAGCGTGAAGGCGGAACCGCCGCCGACCGTTGCGCCCGCGCCGGCCAAGGAGGCGCAGGCGCCGGTCGCGGCCGTCGACGAAGGCACGCGCTTCCAGCTCCAGGCGGGCGCGTTCCGAACGCCCGAGGACGCCGACGCGATGCGCGCGCGGCTGGCGCTGATGGGCCTGGACGCGCGTGTCTTCCCGATCGAACAGGCCGGGACAACGCTGTACCGGGTGCGGCTCGGCCCGTACGGACAGATCGACGACGTCAACCGCACGCGCAAGATGCTCGCCGAGAACGGCATCGAGGCGCAGGTCATCCGGCTGAGGTGACCTGCCCCGCGGGCGGGAGGTCCGTCAGCGCAGCCGCTGCCGATCGCGTTAGGCACAGGTCTTCATCGAGGAAGGGTCGCCCATGACACATCACTTCGACCGCCGCAGGTTCATCGCGGCCGCCGCACTGATCCCGACATTCGCCGCCGCGCAGCCGCGCGAGCCGCGCGAGGGCCGCGACTGGCGGCGGGTGAGCCCGCCGCAGCCGGTGGAAACCGGCGCCAAGATCGAAGTGCTCGAGTTCTTCTGGTATGGCTGCCCGCACTGCCAGTCGTTCGAACCCGACCTCGAGGCGTTCCGCAAGCGGCTGCCGGCCGACGTCGAATACCGCCGCAATCCGGTCGCGTTCGACGAGGCGCGGACGCCGCACAGCCGCATCTACTACGCGCTTGAAGCGCTCGGCAAGACCGCCGACCTTCACAGCAAGGTCTTCGTCGCGATCGTCACCAACCGGCGGCCGATGCTCAAACCCGACGAGATCGCGGACTTCATGGCAGCCAACGGCATCGACCGCAAGCAGTGGCTCGATGCGTACAACTCGTTCACGGTCGCCACGCGCGCCAACCGCGCCGCGCAGGTGTGGCGCGCGTACAAGATCGACGGCACGCCGACGGTCGCGGTCGATGGCAAGTTCGTCACCGCGCCTTCGATGGTCGGATCGCGCGAAGGCGCCGTCGCCGTGCTCGACCACCTGATCCAACGCGCACGGGCGGAACGGAAGAAGTAAGGGATCGGATTGCGGATCGCGGACTGCGGATCGCGCGAGCAAGCGATGGCGATGCGGCGAACTCGCACCTCCCTTTGAAAAAAGGGGGCTGGGGGGATTTCTCGGGTTCCCCGGGTTGGCGAAACCGCAAAGTCCCCCTTCTTCCCCCTTTACGAAAGGGGGAAGAAGGGCCACCCTGCGCGGAGTCGACAACGGTCTGCAGTCGGCAATCCGAGCAGCGCGATCCGCGATTCGCGATCCGAACAAATGAACGTCTTCATCACCGGCGCCTCGAGCGGGATCGGCGCGGCGCTGGCGCGTGAGTTCGCGGGCCGCGGCGCGACCCTGGGACTCGTCGCGCGGCGGCAGGCTGTGCTCGACGAGCTGGCCGACCGGCTTCCCGGCGTGCATCGGACGTACGCCGTCGACGTCACCGACAAGGACGCGATCGTCGCCGCGGGACGCGACTTCGACGCCGCCAGCGGCGGCGCCGACCTCGTGATCGCCAATGCCGGCATCTCGGTCGGCGTGCTGACCGAGCACTTCGAGGATCTCGACGCCTTTCGCCAAGTGCTGGAAACGAACGTGCTGGCGATGGCCTACACCTTCCATCCGTTCATCGCGCCGATGCGCCACCGCAGGCACGGCACGCTCGCCGGCATCGCGAGCGTGGCCGGAATCCGCGGGTTGCCCGGCTCGGAGGCCTACTGCGCGTCGAAGGCGGCGGCGATCAGCTACCTCGAGAGCCTGCGCGTCGAACTGCGGCGCTTCGGCGTGCGGGTGGTGACGATCGCGCCGGGCTTCGTGCGCACGCCGCTTACGGCGCGCAACCCGTATCGGATGCCGTTTCTGATGGCGCCCGAGGCGTTCGCGCGCGCGGCAGCCAACGCGATGCTCGCGGGAACGAGTTATCGCGTGATCCCGTGGCAGATGGCGTTCGTCGCCAAATTGCTGCGCGCGCTGCCGAACTGGGCGTTCGACCGGCTGATGGCCAACCGGCCATACAAGCCGCGCAAGACCGAACCGTCGCCGTGAGCTGGACCGATGCGATCGGGCAGGCGCACCCCCGCGCGGCGCCCGACGCGCGCATCGTCTCGCTGGTGCCGTCGATCACCGAGCTGCTGTTCGACCTCGACCTCGGCGAACGCGTGGTCGGCCGAACGGGCTTCTGCATCCATCCGCGCGACCGCGTCGCGAACGTTCCGAAGGTCGGCGGCACGAAGGACGTGAAACTCGATGCGCTGCGCCGCCTTGCGCCGACGCACGTGATCGTCAACATCGACGAGAACGAGGCGCCGATGGTCGACGCGATCCGCGCGTTCGTGCCGCACGTGATCGTCACGCATCCGAATGCGCCCGAGGACAACCTCGCGCTGTACCGGCTGCTCGGCGGCATCTTCGATCGCGAGGCGCAGGCCGAGGCGCTCTGCGCGCGGCTGCAAACCGAGCTCGACGCCTGCGCGGCGATCGACTGGCCGCGCGAGAAGGTGCTCTACCTGATCTGGAAGAAGCCGTGGATGACGGTCGCGGCCGACACCTACATCGCGCGCACCCTCGCGCTGATCGGCTGGATCGTCGCCACGCCGGCGGGCGGCGCGCGCGGCGCGGCGCGCTATCCGGTGATCGACGATCTCGACGCCGAGGTCGCGCGAGTCGACCGCGTGCTGCTGTCCACCGAACCGTTCATGTTCCGCGAGAGGCACGTGGCCGAGCTGCATTCGCGCTATCCGAACAAACCGATAGATCTGATCGACGGCGAGGCGACGAGCTGGTACGGCAGCCGCGCCATCCGCGGGCTCGCGCATCTGCGCGCGTTCCGCGCCGCACGCCTGCGCTGATCACGCGGCGTCGCGTTCGAGTTCGCGCTGCAGTTCCTCGACGCCGTCGATCAGCTTGGTGAACTTCTGCCCGAACGGGGTGAGCCGGTATTCGACGCGCGGAGGCACCTCGGCGTACGCGTGGCGAACGAGGATGCCGTAGCGAACGAGCTTGCGCAGCCGCTCGTTCAGCACCTTGGTCGAAAGCCCCGGCAGCGCGTGTTCCATCGCGCCCGGCCGCACCACGCCCTGCCGGATCTGCGCGAGCACCGCGAGCGACCACTTGCAGCCGACGATGTCCTCGACCATGCCGGCGACATCGGGTGTCGCGGAAATTTTCTTTCGTCCGGAAATCATCGATCAGCACCGAAAGGTAACCGGGGCACCGTTCGGTGCCCGCTTTATTCGCGCTTCGTGCGCGCAAACAATACCCGCCCGTCCGCCTGCAAGGAAAGGAGAGGCCATATGAACCGACTGCTCGCTGCACTCGCGCTCGTCACGCTGCCCGCACTCGCCGCCGATCCGCCACAGGTGCCTTATCCGAAGGGCTACCGCGACTGGACGCACGTGAAGAGCATGGTGATCCAGCAGGGGCATCCGCTGTACGACGCGTTCGGCGGCATCCACCACCTCTATGCCAACGGCAAGGCGCTCGAAGGCTATCGCAAGGGAACGTTTCCGGACGGCGCGGTGATCGTCTTCGATCTGCTCGAAGCCAAGGGCGGCGGCAACGCGATCGAAGAGGGGCCGCGCAAGGTCGTCGGCGTGATGATGAAGGACGCGAAGAAGTGGAAGGACACGGGAGGCTGGGGCTTCGAAGGCTTCAAGGGCGATTCGACGACCGAACGCGCCGTCGGCGCGAACGCCAAGACCGCGTGCTTCGACTGCCACGCGTCGCAGAAATCGCGCGACTACGTGTTCAGCAGCTTCCGCAAGTAAGCGGCGCGTGATCCCGCACGACCTGCCGGTGCTCGGTCCGGCGCCGCCGCTCGAGGCCGCGGCGTGGCTGAACACCGATACGCCGATCGCACTCGATGCGCTGCGCGGCCGGGTCGTGCTGCTGCACGCGTTCCAGATGCTCTGCCCCGGCTGCGTGTTGCACGGCGTTCCGCAGGCGCAGCGCGCCGCGCAGCTCGCGCGCGACGACCTCGTCGTGCTCGGGCTTCACAGCGTCTTCGAGCATCACGACGCGATGACACCGGCCGCGCTCGCCGCGTTCGCGCACGAGTTCCGGCTGCGTTTTCCGATCGCGATCGACGCGCATCGCGGCGGCGATCCGGTGCCTGCGACGATGCGCGCGTACGCGCTGCAGGGAACGCCGACCACGCTGCTCGTCGACCGCGCGGGGCGCGTGCGGCTGCACCGCTTCGGCGCGCTCGACGATCTCGAGCTCGGCGTGGCGCTCGGCGTGCTGCTCGCTGAGCGTCACTGAGCGCGCAGCCGTTCGAAGCCCTGCTTCAGATCCTCGATCAGGTCGTCCGCGTCCTCGAGCCCCGCGCCGATGCGAAACAGCGGCCCCTTGAACGGAAGCGGCGCGACCGTGCGTTCGGGATTCGCGGGGATGATCAGGCTTTCGTAACCGCCCCACGAGGCGCCCAGCCCGAACAGCTGCAGCCCGTCGATGAACGCGTTGAAAGCGGCTTCGCTCACGGTCGGCCGCAGCGCGACACCGAACAGGCCGCTCGCACCGCTCATGTCGCGCTTCCACAGCGCGTAGCCGGGATCGTCGGGAGCGGCCGGGTACAGGATGCGCTCGACCTCGGGCTGCGCGCGCAGCCATTCGATCAGGCGCTCTGCGTTGGCGCGGTGCTGCACGAGCCGCGCGCTCATCGAGCGCAGCCCGCGCAGCGCGAGCCAGCAGTCGTCGGGGCTCGTCGTCACGCCGTACTGGTGGATCGCCTCGCGCAGCCGCGGCCAAGCGCCTTCGTTGGCGGTCAGCGTGCCCATCACCAGATCCGAGTGCCCGCCGATGTACTTGGTCGCCGCATGGATCGACACGTCCACACCGTGCTCAAGCGGGCGGAAGTAAAGCGGTGTGGCCCAAGTGTTGTCGATCAGGCTCACCGCGCCGCGCTCGCGTGCGACCTGCGCGAGCAGCGGCACGTCCTGCATCTCGAAGGTCAGCGAGCCGGGCGACTCGAGAAACAGCACGCGCGTGGCAGGCGTGAAGAGCCGCTCGACCGCCGCGCGGCCCGCTTCGCCGACGCGTGGATCGTAGAAGCCCGCGGTCACGCCGAAGCGCGGCAGCACCTCGCGGCAGAAGCGTCGCGTCGGCCAGTACACGGAGTCGGGAACGAGCACGTGGTCGCCCTGCTGCACGAAGGCGAGGATCGCCGTCGTGATCGCCGCCAGCCCCGACGGCGCGGCCCAGCTCGCGTGCCCGCTTTCGAGTGCGGTGAGCGCGTCGTAGAAGGCGTGATGCGTCGGCGTGCCGTAGATGCCGTAGGTCACCGGACGGTCGGCCCCCTCGCGGCGTGCGCGCACGCGCTCCTTCATCTGCGCCACACTGTCGTGCAGGACGGTCGAGCCACGCACCAGCGGCGGATTGACGAAACCGAAGCTCGACGTCGGCTCGCGTCCGAGCGTTGTCAGTTGCGTCGCGGGTTTTTGTTTCGGCGGACGGGTCATGGCCGGGAGCACTCCGGTCGATCGCTGCGGCTCATGCCTGCGTGAAGCGCCAGACGCCGCCGTCGTCGATGCGCGCGAGCCGCCCCTCGTACCACAGCGCGTGCAGGTGCGCGAGCGACTCGCCGAGCGCGAACGTCGTCTGGTGCAGGTCCAGTTCGCGGTTGAACAGCACCGGCACGATCTCGGCGGCGGACTTCGGCGTGGCACAGGCCGCGTAGACCTCCTCGAGCCGCGCCTGGTGATGCGCGTGCTGCTGCGCCACGCGGCGGTGCAGGCCGATGAAGGGCTTGCCGTGCGAAGGCAGCACCAGCGTATCGGCCGGCAGCATCAGGTAATGGTCGAGCGAGCGCAGGTAACGCGGCAGCGGGTTGCCCTCGGGCTCGACGTCGAAGACGCTGACGTTGGTCGAGATGCGCGGCAGCACCATGTCGCCGGACACGAGCAGCTTGTCTTCGGCGCAATACAGCGATACGTGCTCGGGCGAGTGGCCGTAGCCGACGATCGCGCGAAAGATGCGGCGCGAACCGGCACGGCCGATCGCGATCTCGTCGCCGTCACTGATCCGGTGAAAAGACCGCGGCACGGCGGGCACGAGCTTCGGGTAGTAGCCGCTGCCGCGCGCGCGCACCTTGGCCAGCGCCTCCGGGTCGGACAGGCCGTGCCTGCGGAAGTGCGCTGCCGCGTCTTCGCCGGCGGTCTCGTTGGTGCCCGCCGACAGGAAGCGGCCGAACGCGTACTCGGCCGCGCTCATCCACAACCGAACGCGCCAGCGTTCGCGTTCGCCGCCGCGCGTGAGCCAGTGCGCAAGCCCTAGATGGTCGGGATGGAAGTGCGTCGCGATCAGGCGCAGCAGCGGCCTGCCTTCGAACGCGGTGTCGAACAGCTTCTCCCATGCGGCCTTCGTCTCGTCGCTCGTGATCCCGCAGTCGATCACGGTCCAACCGCGCCGCAGGCTGCCGTCGACCTCGATCTCGTCGTCGAGCAGCCACAGGTTGATGTGATCGAGCGCGAACGGCAGGCGCATTCGCAGCCAGTGCACGCCGGGCCGCAGCGTGATGATCGTTCCGGGAGCGGGCGTTTCGGCCCACGGGTAAGTGAGTTCGTGTTCTTGCGGATTCATTGCGGCAGTTTAAGCGGCGCGTCGCCTGCGCCGGTACCGCCGCGATTCGCCGGAGCGAGACGCAGGCGCGGGGATCAGGCCGCGACGGCTTCGAACCGGTACGCCTGGAGCGTTCCGCCGTCGGCGTGGAACAGACGCGTCGCGCGCAGCCGCGGCGTCATGCTGGGATCGGAGACGATCAGCAGCGAGCCGAGCTGCGACGACACCAGCACGCCGGCGCGGTCGGCGCTGCGGGCGAGCCCGCGCGCCTGCGCGACGCTGCGTTCGCTCGCTCGCGTGCGCGCGCCGGGCACGGCCGGGCGCTCCTTGACGCCGGAGGCGATTCCGAAGCGCAGCCCCGCGCGTCCGTGTTCGCGCGCCAGTTCGGCGGCGCTCCAAAGCACGTCGTAATCGAGCGCATCGAACCGCACCAAGGTGGCTTCGTCGTCGCTCGCTTCGATCAGGTCCGCACCGCCGGCGCGCAACCGTTCGGTTGCCAGACCGAGCGCGATCGCGCCGTCTTCGCGCGCAGCGTCCGCGTGGACCGAAATCACGAAGTTGATGGGCGCCTGCATGATGCCTTCACCTCCGGCGCGAGCCGCACGGCCAGCCCGGGGGCATCCGGTCGCCGTGTTCGCCGCTAGCTTGTCGCGGACGGGACCGCCGCAATCGCAGTGTATGCGGCGGCGCCCGGTCCTACTTCCGAGGCTCGGACGTGGCCCCCGCGGCGGGCGCCGGGCCGGACGTTGCGCGAAGTTGACGCGCACGTAAACTCGCGCCGTCGCCCCTCCGAGGCCCGCATGCCGAAACGCCCGACCGCCGGTGCCGACAACCCGGCGCCGCCCGCGACCGAGTTCACGATCACCGACCTTGCGCGCGAGTTCGACATCACGCCGCGCGCGATCCGCTTCTACGAGGACCAGGGCATCCTGGCGCCGACCCGCGCCGGCCGCGGCGGGTTCAAGCGCGTGTATTCGCCGCGCGATCGCACACGGCTCAAACTCACGCTGCGCGGCAAGCGGCTCGGGCTGACGCTCACGCAGATCCGCGAGCTCATCGACATGTACGAGAGTCCCAAGGACGCGGTTGCGCAGGCGCGCAAGTTCCTGGCGATCCTCGAGCAGCATCGCGCGAACCTCGAGCAGCAGCGCGAGGACATCGAAGTCACGCTCGCCGAGATCGGGCAGCACGAAGCCGAGTGCCGCCGCATCCTGGCCGGCCGCAGGTAGGGGGAGCCGGCTGGGTGCTAAAGGCGATCCGCGAGTTCTTCGACCGCAACGTGGCCGCGCCCGACGCCGGTAGCCACAGCATCGAGCTGGCCACCGCGGCGCTGCTCGTCGAAGTCGTCCGCATCGACCGCGAGACGAGCCCCGCCGAGCGCGAAGCGGTGCTGCGAGCCGTTCACGAGAAATTCGGCCTGAGCGGCGCCGAGGCCGACGAACTGCTGCGGCTGGCCGAGGAGGAAGTGCGGCACGCGACCGACTACTACCAGTTCACGTCGCTGATCAACCGGCGCTTCACGCAGGAACAGAAGCAGCGCGTCATCGAGCTGATGTGGCGCGTCGCCTACGCCGACGCCGAGCTGTCGGCACACGAGCTGCACCTGATGCGCAAGATCGCCGGGCTGCTGCACGTGCCCGACGATGCCTACATCGCGGCGAAGCTGCGGTCCAAGGAGCACGCACAAGGCTGATGCGCGATGGCCGCGCCGGTCGGGTTTCGGCGCAGGCCGGGTCAGGACGCGACGATCCCGATCAGCGCTTCGCCGTAGCTCGCGAGCTTGCGTTCGCCAACGCCCGAGATGCCGCGCAGCGCGTCGACCGACTGCGGGCGCGCCTGCGCGATCGCGCGCAGCGTCGCGTCGTGGAACACGACGTAGGCGGGAACGCCGTGTTCCTTCGCCACTTGCGCGCGCCATTCGCGCAGCCGTTCGAACAGCGCCTCGTCGGCCGAAGCGAGCGGCGTCGCGGCCGGCGCCCTGCCCTTCTTCGCCTTGCGGCCGGCGCCTGCGACGTGGCGCCGGACTTCGATCCGGCGTTCGCCGCGCAGCACCGGCCGGCTCGCTTCGGTGAGCCGCAGTACGTTGAAGCGTTCGTAGTCGACCTCGACCAGATGTTGCGCGACGAGCTGCCGCAGCAGCAGACGCCACTCGGCTTCGGCCACGTCCGCGCCGATGCCAAAGGTGCTGAGCTTGTCGTGGCCGAACTTGCTCGTCTTGTCGGTGTGCTTGCCTCGCAGCACGTCGATGACGTGGGTCGCTGCGAAGCCGAAGCCGCTCGCCTGCTCGCAGCGGTAGATGCACGAAAGGAGCTTGCGCGCCGACTCGGTCGCATCCCACAGTTCGGGCGGCTCGAGGCAGTTGTCGCAGTTGCCGCAGGGCTGTGACGCTTCGCCGAAGTACGCGAGCAGCCGCACGCGCCGGCAGTCGCCGGCCTCGGCCAGCCCGAGCATCGCATCGAGCTTGGCGCTGGAAAGGCGCTTGTAGGTCGCGTCGGCCTCCGACAGCTCGATCAGCCGGCGCTGCTGCACGACGTCCGCCAGGCCGTAGGTCATCCACGCGTCGGCGGGCAGCCCGTCGCGGCCGGCGCGGCCGGTTTCCTGAAAGTAGCCTTCGATGCTCTTGGGCATGTCCAGGTGCGCGACGAAGCGCACGTCGGGCTTGTCGATGCCCATCCCGAACGCGATCGTCGCGACCATCACGCGGGCGTCTTCGTCGATGAAGCTGCGCTGGTTCTCGGCGCGCACCGCGCCGTCGAGCCCCGCGTGATAAGGCAGCGCGTCGATGCCGTGATCGACCAGGAACTGCGCGACCTCCTCGACCGTGTTACGTGCGAGGCAGTAGACGATGCCCGCTTCGCCCGGATGCTCGTCGCGGATGAAGCGCAGCAGCTGCTCGCGCGGCTCGCGCTTCTCGACGATGCGGTAGCGGATGTTGGGGCGATCGAAACGGGCGACGAACTCGCGCGCATCGACCAGCAGCTTGGCGACGATCTCGCGCCGCGTCGGCACATCGGCGGTCGCCGTCAGCGCTACGCGCGGCACGTGCGGCCAGCGCTCGCGCAGGATCGAAAGCTGGCCATACTCGGGCCGGAAGTCGTGCCCCCATTGCGACACGCAATGCGCTTCGTCGATCGCGAACAGCGCGAGCGCGCACTCGGCGAGCAGCCGCTGGCAGCGCTCGGTGAGCAGCCTCTCGGGCGCGACGTAGACGAGGTCGAGTTCGCCGGCGCGCATGCGCGCCTCGACCGCGGCGGCCGCGGCGGCCGACAGCGTCGAATTCAGGAACGCGGCGCGCACGCCGGCTTCTTGGAGCGCGGCGACCTGGTCCTGCATCAGCGCGATCAGCGGCGAGACGACGATGCCCACGCCGTCGCGCAGCAGCGCGGGGATCTGGTAGGTCAGCGACTTGCCGCCGCCGGTGGGCATCAGCACGAGCGCATCGCCGCCGGCGACGACGTGGTCGATCACGTCGCGTTGAAAGCCGCGGAAGCTCGAATAGCCGAAGACGTCCTTGAGGATCGACGAAGCGTCGCGCGTGCGCATCGGCGCAAGCGTACCGAAGCCGCCGCCGACGGCGTTACGATGCCCGCATCGTCCGGAGCCATCGATGAACGCGTACGACCCGGGAACCGTCGATGCCGTGCCGCCGACGCGCGAGTTCACCGCGCTGTGGATCGCTTACGGCCTGCATGCGATCGGTTTCGTTTCGATGCTGATCTGGCCGGCGATCATCGGTCTGGTGATCAACTACGCCAAGCGCGGCGACTCGGCGTCGTTCCTGGATTCGCATCACCGCTGGCTGATCCGCACCTTCTGGCTCGCCCTGCTGGGCTACGCACTGTCCATCGGCCTCGTCGTCGCATCGGCCTGGCCCGTGGTCGCAGCCGCGATCCGCAGCGCGACCACGCCGGCAGGCACGCTGTCGATCGACTGGGAAACGCTGTTCGCGACGATCGGCGGCGCGACGGTCGGCGCGATTGGCATCGTCGCGGTCTGGGCCTGGGTGATCTACCGGCTGATCCGCGGCGGGCTGCGACTGCAGGAGGCGCGGCCGGTGCCATAGGCGGTACGCGCCGGGCGGCGCCCGCGCGACGGCGGCCGGATTCAGGCCGTGCGCGTCAGCCTCAGCCTGAGCTCGTAGCGGCTGTCTTCGTCGTCGCTTTCGTACGCGCGCGTCTCCAGATAGGTCTGCGGCGACTTCGACTGGTCCTTGACGACGACGCGGATCTCGCGCTCGGTGGTGCGCTCGGGCACCGGCTCGACCGGTACGACGAGGCTCGTCAGCAGCGCCAGGTCGACTGCGGACAGGCCGATCGCGTCGTCCATCAGCAGGTCGGCCGGCGCCCACAGCGAGTAGAAGAAGTCGATCGCCAGCGCGATCACGGCGGCGATCGCGAGCGCGATGTAGACCTTCAGGCCCAGACCCTTCAGCGCCGAGAAGCCGCCGGCGGCGGCGATCAGCCCCTTGATCTTGTCCCACTGCGACTTGACCGTGTCGATGAACACGTCGGTCCAGTCGTCGATCTGCTTCTCGAACGCCTCCTCGCTGTCGATCTCGTAGCCGGCGATGGTCAGCGCGACACCGGCGATCGGCTGCGCATGGCTGAACAGCACGCGATCGATGGTGCGGGTCTCGCCGGTATCGACGTCGCTGAAGCGCAGCGTGTGCGACTGCGGCGAGCCGGTCGAGCCGTCGGGCGCGAGCGGCAGCGCCACCACGCGGATGCCGACCTCGTCGGAGCCGAACGACTCCGGCGACGTCTCCTCGCGCGCGAACAGCTTCTCCGCGCTGAGCTGGAAGCGCGCCGTCGAAGGCGGCACGACCGTGATGTACTCGGCGTTCGAGCGCAGCTCGGGGTCGAGCTGCGGGAAGCCGGTCAGGTTCGGCACCGCCACCTGGAACTCGTAGACGCCGGGCGGCAGGTCGTCGGGCACGCGGAAAGTGAGGCGGTCCTTCACGCGGCAGTCGAGGATCACCACGGTCTTGCCGTTGACCGGCTCGTTCACCGGCGTCACGAGATCGCCGACCACGTGCGCGTCGACGCGGCGCGTCGGCAAGCCGCCGCCCTTGGGCGTCAGCAGCACCGTGGCATCGACGCTGAAGAAGTTCACGCCTTCGAGCAGCACCGCCGAGCCGGCTTCGATCTCGGGCACGCGCAGACAGGCGCTGTCGAACTGGTTGCCGGTGCACGGCGGCGTCTGCACCGCGCAGTTCGGCACCACCTGGCCGCCTTGATCGACGAGCTGGCAGTCGAACTGCAGCTCGGCCGGCTGAAATTCGGCGAGCGCGAGCGTTGGTTTGAAGCTCGCGGTGCGCAGCCCGTTGATGCGGCAGATGCGAACGAACGGCTCGAAGATCTCGCCGGTCGGCTCGAACACGCGCACGCGGCCCGGGCGTTCCTGCTCGATCGCGGTCGTCTCACCGAAGACGAGCAGGCCGACCCGCCGCGTGATCTCGTTGCTGATGGCCTCGGCGAGCTGCTGCTCGCCGATCGGCTGCGCCGGGTCGCCGAGCAGTCCGGCATCGACGAGGCGGTCCCGCTCGCCGGCGCCGAGGCTGTCGAACGAATCGACCGTGCACTCGAGCACGCGGCGCAGCTCGGGAGAGAGCCGACTGAACCGCTCGAAAGCGAGCGCTTCGAGCGCGTTACCGGCGCTGCGGCCGCTGCGGAAACGCCGCGCGGTGTGAAAGAACGCGGCGGCCAGCGCGCTCGGCACCGGCGTACGCGCCAGCAGGCGATCGAGCTTGCGGCGCCGGCTCTGCTTCGGCTTGGCGCCAAGCGCCAGCGGTACGCAGGCGCCGGTCGCGGTCGGGCATTTGTCGTCCCGCCGCCCGTCGCAAGACGGTTTGCCGGGGGGCGGCGCGCTGCAGTTGTAGATGTTCAGATCGCCGCGGTTGTCGATGCGGATCTCGATCTGACAGCCGTGGGCCGGCTGCGACGGCCTGCTTGGCCGTCCTGCGTCTCGACTGCTCGAATCCTCGAACTCCGTGCTCATCGCGATCTCCCTGCGTGACCGGCGGGCGCCGGCCATCGTCGGGTCAATCGCAATGCGGGGCGCGAAAGCGACACCGCGCCTGAAGATTCACGCGTCCGTCGCCTGAAGGTCAGGCGGCCGCGGGCACGCCGCTGTCGGCCGCCCAGGCGTGCGTTGCGGCGCGACCGATCAAATCGGCTTGATCTGCACCTTGCGCCACTTGATCACGCCCGTGCCATGCTGCAGGGCGATCGGCCCGCTGGCGAGCTTGGCGTCGTGGATGTCGATCGTCTTCTCGCCGTTGAGCACCACGACGAGTTGCGTGCCTTTCATCGTGACTTCGTAGGTGTTCCACTTGCCGCCGGCCTTGGGCATCGGCTGCCGCACCGCGGCGACCTTGACGATCGCGCCGGTGCCATAGGTGGGATCCGGCCGCTGGTCGAAGATGTTGGCTTCGTAGCACGATTCGTCGGTGATCTTCTTCGGGTCCGCGCAGCGGCAGAAGATGCCGCTGTTCGCGTCATCGCTGGCCCAGAACTCGGCTCGGATCACGAAGTCCTTGTACGCATTGCGCGTCACCAGATAACTGGGGGTCTTGTCCGGGTTCTTGTCGGCAACGATCGCCCCGTCTTCCGCGCGCCAGTTCGAATTGCCGATACGGTCGAAGTTCTCCAGCCCGCGCGTGCCGTCGATCAGCGTGATCCAGCCCGCATCGGATACACCCATCGAAGAACAGCCGGCGAGAACCGCGGCCAGCGCGAACACGAGCAACGTGCGTCTATTCATGGCCTCCCCCGGCGCGGTTGACGTGCCGCGCAGCATGGCGGCCGCGTCGCGGCACGTCAAGATCGCGCCGCCGCTCAGCGCCCGCCCCGGCTCGCGGGATCGACGCCGGCGAAGGTCAGGAAGTCCACCATCGTGAAGTTGCCGGTCCCGGTCGCCGTCGGCAGCGTCGGCATCCAGTGCGGTGCGGCCGACAGATACGAGTCGCGATCGGCCTGCAGCAGCCCGATGATCACTTCGCCGACGATGCGACCGCTCACCGGCCCGAGGATCTCGCCGCCTCCGATCAGCGCCGCTTCCCTGAGCACGTAGTACCACAGCGGCGTGTTCCGCTCGAGCCCCAGCCCGTAGCCGGCCAACTCGGAGAAGTCGCGCGACGACAACACGGGCGCGCGCATCGCCTCGGCCACGCGCTGCCCGGACGGCAGCTGCCATGTCAAGTGACGCAGCAGATTGCGCTGTGGCAGCGAGGTAGGCGCCGAGCCGTCGGCGATCGCGCCGAGCGGCAGGTCGAACAGCGGCGTGGAGATGCGCGTGTCGATCTTCTTGCGCGGCTTGACTTCGCCGTCGCGGAAGTCGAAGAACGTCTGCCAGCCGATGAAGCGCCTTGGGGCACGCGCCCCGCCGCGCAGATCGGCGGGATCGGACTGACCCTGAGCGGCAGAATCGAAGACGAAGCCGAAGAACGCCACGCCGTTGTCGCCGCGCAGGTTGGCGCGATACGAAGGCCGCACCAGCGAGTGACCGAAGCGGTACGCCGCGCCCTGAAACTCGACCGGTACCGCGGCGGCCGCTTCGTCCTCGACCCGATAGAAGCGCCGGCCGCGCACGAGGATGTCGTCGACCAGCGCCCGGCCGACGAACGAAGGCAGGATCTCGTTCGTCACGATCCACTGGTAGTGCCAGGTCGTCAGCCGGCGCGCCTGCGCGAAGGCGGCAGCGGGATCGGCCGCTCCGCGCGCGCGCACGAAGTCCACCGCGTGGTTGTGGAACTTCAGGAATGCGGCCTGCAGCCCGGCGATCACGAGGTTCTCGTCGTTGCGCGGATCGGCGACGACCGCCGCGCCGTCGGGCAAGCGCGGCAGGTCTTCGAACAGCCCGCCCGACTCGATCCTGAATTTCGCGCGGTCGCGCGGGTCGTACAGCAACGGATCGGCGACCGGCCCGGCGCCGTAGACCGAGTCCAGATCGAGCGCGGGCACGCGCGCGTTCGGCGACTGTCGCGGCGCCGTGGGCACGCCGAGCCGCGAAGTCGTGTCGAACGTGATGTCGTGGTCGATGAATTGACCCATGAAGGTCGTGCCGGCCGTGCCTGCGGGGCTGTTCGCGTTCGGGTTGTTGACGTTCAGCGCGGGGTCGACGATCAGCGCGACCGGACCCGCGGCAAGGTTGTCCCTCGCGTCCATCAATCCGCCGGGCCTGCCGATGTCGGCCAGCGCGGCGGCCATCTGCGGTGTCGCGTCGGCAAACGGCGGCAGGTGCGGGAACAGCCGCGTGAAGCGGTTGGCCGCCGGCTGGCCTGCGACCGCCGACGGCGCGACGAGAGCGCCCGTCGCGCCGAGGCTCGCGATCGACGCGACGCCGCGCAGGAAGCGACGACGGGACGCGCGGCAAGAAAACGTGTCGAGTTGCATCGATGTCCTCCTTGACGGCCGCCCGGGCGGCGGCCTTCGCGGGGAACATCGCAAGGCTGTGGTGAAACCCGACACGCGTCGGCTCATTGACCGCGCGGATCGTCCTTCGGATTGACGTACTTCACGTCGAACGGCCCGATGCCGTTGATCTGCACGACGGTTTCCACCTCGGCCCGCGCGTAGTGCGGCGTGCCGGCGGGCAGATGGATGAAGCTGCCCGGCGGCAACGCCTTGAGCGAGGCGGCGTCGATCTGCTCGCCGACGCTGAGCGCGAACCGCCCCGAGATCACGGTGACGAACTCGTCCTTCGAGTGCCGGTGCGGCGGTACCGTGAAACCGGCCGGGAACTTCAACCGCAGGACAAAGGGCCCTTCCTTGCCCGGACTGCCGTACAAGGCGGCGGCCTGCGCACCGGGGGGCAGCGACGGCGGCGCCGGTCCCCACTTGACCGCGTCGGCGGAGACGATGGCGGGATGCGAGTCGCCGGGATGCACCGCCTGGACGGCGATCGGTGCGGCGAGCGAAAGCGCAAGGGCGAGCAGTCGGATCAGATGAGTGGCGCGTTTCATGATGAGCTCCTGGTGAACGCCGCGAACGGTGCGCGGCAACTGGCGGCGCGTCAGCGCCGGTCAATGACGACCTCGAGGTATTCGCTCGGCACGACCATCGAGCCGTCTCCCGAGCGGTTGAACTGGCGCGCGAGCGCCAACAGGTCGCTCGCCAGCGCCGATTGCGCGGCGGCATCGAGCGCGGCGAAGGCCTTGAGCATCGGCCCGTAGTACGTCCTGAACACCTCGAGCCAATGCTCGGGCGACCGATAGCGGAACGTGAAGTGGCGCGACTCCGCCTTGATCGAAGACGCCTGCGGCTCGAACAGCTCGGCGATGCGCGCACGCGTGCCCCACAGCGCGGGCGACTTGACCCCCGCCGGCGGCGGAAGGTGCTTGCCGATGGTCTTGAACAACTGGCCGATGAAACCTTCGGGCGTCCAGTTGGCCAGTCCGATCTTGCCGCCCGGTTTGCATACCCGCGCGAGTTCTGCCGCCGCCCGCTCCTGGTCCGGCGTGAACATCACGCCGAAGGTCGAAACGACGACATCGAAGCTGCCGGTCGCGAACGGAAGCGCCTCGGCGTCGGCTTCGCGGAATTCGATGTCGAGCCGATCGGCGGCCGCGCGCTCGCGCCCGCGCTCGAGCAAAGCCGGAACGTAGTCGGTCGACGTCACTTCGCACCCGCGGCGCGCCGCCGCAAGCGACGCGTTGCCGTTGCCGGCGGCGACATCGAGCACCTTCTGTCCCGAACGGACGTCGACGGCTTCGCACAGGCTCTCGCCGACGATCTGCAGCGTGGTGCCGATGACGGCATAGTCGCCGGACGACCATGCGCCATGTTGTCGGGCTTTCACCGCTGCCAGGGATACCGGGATCGGCTCGGCCGTCGTGCCGAGCGCGGCTGTGGCTGTCGTCATAAGCGCGTTCCTTGCATTGAAGTGTTGCGGTTGTCGGGTACGGGCAGAGAGGCACCGGAGGCATGCGGCGCTCGCCGGTCTGGCGGACGCCGGCGGTCGCGCACCGGACCCCCGCCCGTTGCACCCAGAAGGCGCGGCACGTCCGCGCCGACTGAAGCCGGTTTCAGCCGGCTCGAGCGGAAGATCGGAATCCGGGAAGAAAAGCCGACACGGCTGACGGCGCGCCCGATGGCTCAGCGCGCGGCGAACGCCTGCGCGGCGCGCGTCAGCGGATGTTCGCTACCGAGCCCCCCGGTCAACGCGCCGGCTGCACGCTCGGCGGCCCGAAGCGCCCCCGCCGCATCGCCGCTCGCCCGCTGTGCCTGCGCCTCGATCAACAACGCTTCGCCGACGTCGGCGCTGCGGGCCGGATCGCGCGCGGCGCGCTGCGACTCGGCCACGGCGGCCCGTGCGCGTTCGAGCGCACCGCCGGCGTCGCCGAGCGCCAGCCTCACCCGTGCGCCGGTGCGTAGCGCCGCGGCCCGCGCGACCGGGTCCTTGAACGTGGAGGCGTCGAGCCGCGCCAGTTCGCGCTCGACGATCTCGGCGGCATCCGCCGGCCGTCCCTGCGCGAGCCGCAAACGCGCGCGCAACGTCGCCGGTGTGACGCGCCGGTACACGCGCGCGTTCGGCGGCAGCGCCGCCTCGGTGGCGGCGAGCAGCGGCTCCGCTTCGTCGAAGCGCGCCAATTCGATCAGCGCCTGCGCCAAGGCAAATTCCGTCGCGAGCGCGTCGCGCACGTGGCCGCGCGCACGCGCCCGCTCGGCGGCGCCCGCCAGCAACTGCCGCGCCGCGCCCGCATCGCCCATGTGCAGCGCGAGCAGACCGCGGGTGTACTCGAACCAGTGCGGCAGCTCGTCGACACCGTTCGCGCCGCGCCAGCGCGCCACGACCGCTGCGACCGAGTCGCTCGCCGCGCGATACTCGCCCCACGCCATCAGGATCATCGCCTGCCCGCGTTGGACCGTCAGATGGTCGAGCGTGCCGGTGCGGCCGGCGTCTTCAGCGAGGCGCTCGAGCCGCTGCAGGGTTTCGAAACTGCGCATCAGATCGCCGCGTTCGCTGTACACCACGCTGAGCAGCGAGAGCAGCCTCGGATACATGTTGCCGCGCGTTTGGCCTGCGCGTTCGCTGCGTGCCAGTGCGGTCTGGATGCGTTCGGTCGCGTGCTCCAGTTCGCCTTGCGCACGCGCCAATTGCGCTTCCGCGATCAGGCACGTGACTTCCGTCTGCAGATCCGGTGTCGGCGCGCTCTGCAGCGCCGCCTGCGCGTTGCGCAGGTGCTCCCGCGCCAAGTCGAGTCGCCTGCGGCTGATCTCGGTCTCGACCGTATCGCAGGCCACGCCGGCGATCAGGCTCGGTTCGCCGGACGCCTGCGCCAGCGCAGCGGCGCGCTGCATCACCGCCAACTCCTGCGCGGCGTCACCGAGCGTGGCGAACTGCCCCGCGATCGGCAGCAGCAAGTCGATCGCGATGCGCGGATCGCGCGCGAACTGCTTCTCGATCAGTTGCACGCTGCGTTCGAGGAGCTCGCGCTGCGTCAAAGGCCGGTCGGCGTCGCCGAGCGAGCCGATGATCAGATTGGCGAGGTTGCCTTTGGCCAGCGCGCGCTCGGCCTGGAACAGCGCGGCATCGCGCTCGCGGCGCGCCTCGCGTGCCTGCCACGCCGTGCCCGCGACCCCGGCGATCAGCACCGCCAGCACGGCCGCGCCGGCGGCCACGCCGAAGCGGTGCCGGCGCACGAACTTGCCGGCGCGATAGGCCAGCGAGTCCGAGCGCGCGCCCACCGGCTCGTGCTTCAGGTACCGCAGCAGATCGGCGGCGAACGCGTCGACCGTGGCATAGCGCTCGCCGGGCGACTTCTTCAACGCCTTGGCGACGATGTTGTCGAGATCGCCGCGCAGCGCGCGCGCAAGCTTTTCCGGCGTCGTCGCGCGTGCGGCAGCCACTTGGCGCGGCGCGTGCGCCGCGGTGCCGGACAGCCGCGCGGGCTGTGCTTCGAGTAGCGCGTGCAGCCGCTCGACCGGCGCTTGGTCGGCGCGCGCGGTCGGATGGCTGCCGCAGAGCAATTCGTACAGCACCACGCCCAGCGCATAGACGTCGGTCGCGGTGGTCACGTCGCCGCCCTGCACCTGCTCGGGCGCGGCGTACTCCGGCGTGAAAGCGCGCCCGGCGAGCTGCGTCAGCTCGGTCGCCGCGGCCGGTCCGTCGCCCTCGCCGATCAGCTTGGCGATGCCGAAGTCGAGCAGCTTCACGCGGCCGTCGCTGGTGACCAGGATGTTCGACGGCTTGAGATCCCGGTGCAGGATCAGATTGTTGTGCGCGTGTGCGACTGCGGCGAGCACGTCGAGGAACAGGCGCACGCGCGCCTCGATGTCGAGCGAACGCGCGTCGCACCAGCGGTCGATCGGCTCGCCTTCGACGTACTCGAGAACGAGGTACGGCTGGCCGTCGGCGACGCCGGCATCGAGCAGCCGCGCGATGTTCGGGTGCGCGAGCCGGGCGAGCGCGCTGCCCTCGCGCGCGAAGCGCTCGGCGCCGCCGCGCGCCAGCCACGCGAGGTTCAGGAACTTGACCGCCGCCTTGCCTTCGAAGCGGCCGTCGCTGCGGCGTGCCAGCCAGACGCTGCCCATGCCGCCGTGGCCGATCGGGCGTTCGAGCGTGTAGGTGCCGATCGTGCGGCCGGCGAGCGTTATCGCGTCGGCCGCGTCGAGCGCCGATCCCGCGAGGAACTGCGCCGTTTCGACAGCGGCTTCGCGCGCCAGCAGCGCGGCGACTTCGTCGGCGAGCGACACATCCGTGCTGCGCAGCTGCGCCAGGCGCGCCGCGCGCCGTGCCGCATCCGCTTCCAGCAGCTCGTCGAGCAGGGGGCTGATGCGGCGCCAGCGGTCAGGGTCGATGCCCGCCATCCTTCGCCTCGTCCTGCGTATAGATCGGATCGCCGGCGGCGAACCCGCCACGGATCAATCGCCGCGCAACGCGTCGTGCAGGTACAGGCGCGCCTTGGCCCAGTCGCGCTGCACGGTGCGTTCGGATACGCCGCGCATCGCGGCGATCTCGGCGAACGTGAAGCCGCAGAAGAATTTCAGCTCGACGAGTTCGGCCAGCGGCGCGTCGGCGCGCGCCAGCTCGTCGAGCGCATCGCCCAGCCGCGGCAGCTCGTCGGTCTGCTGAGCGGCCGACTCGGCGATCCCGGTATCGAGCTGCGTCAGATGGAACTCGCCGCCGCGCTTGAGCGCCCGCCGCTCGCGCACGTAGTCGATGATCAACCCGCGCATCGCACGCGCCGCGTACGCGAAAAAGCGCGCGCGATCCGGAAACGCCGCATCGCGCCGGCTGATGTCGAGGTACGCCTCGTGCAGCAGCGTGGTGGCCGACAGCGTCGATCCGGCCCCGTGCGCGTTCAACTGGCGCTTCGCCACCCGGTGCAGCTCGCGGTACAGCGTCGCGAACAGCTCCGCGGTCGCCGCGGCGTCGCCGCGCTCCGCCGCGGTAAGGTTCGCGGCGAGCACCCTTGCGTCGGCAGCAGCTTCGCTCATCTTTGCGCTCCGCCCTCGAGTCGCCGATCACGATAGCCCCGCCGACGCCGCATCACAATCGAATAGCCACGACGGTCTCGCGGGCGCGGCCGAGTTGACGTTAACGTCAAGGACACCTAGATTGCCGGCTGCTGCCCCCGATCGGCCATGCCCATGGCGTTCACACCCCTCGACCCGGACTTCGAGCGCCGCGTGCGCACCTCCTTCGCGCGCCAGGCTGCGATGGGCCTGATCGGCGCGACGATGACCGCGGTCGAGCCCGGCCGTTGCATCATCGAGCTGCCGGTACGCGGCGACCTGACGCAGCAGCACGGGTTCGTGCACGGCGGTATCGTCGGCATGATCGCCGACAGCGCGGGCGGCTATGCGGCGTATACGCTGATGCCCGCCGACGCGTCGGTGCTGACCGTCGAATACAAGATCAACATGCTGGCGCCGGCCAAAGGCGAACGCCTGGTGGCGCGCGGTGAGGTGCTGAAGCCGGGGCGCACGCTGTCGATCGTCCGCGCCGACGTGTTCGCGATCGATGCCGGTGGTGAAAAGCTCATCGCAGCGATGCAGCAGACGCTGATGGTGATGCACGGCGTGAGCGACGAGCCGCGCGTCTGACACGGAGAGCCGCATGAACCTGCCTGGACTGAACTTCGAACTCGGCGCCGACATCGACGCGCTGCGCGACGCGGTGCGCGCGTTCGCGGACAAGGAGATCGCGCCGCGCGCCGCCGAGATCGACCGCACCGACCAGTTCCCGATGGACCTGTGGCGCAAGCTGGGCGAGCTGGGCGTGCTCGGCATCACGGTCGAAGAGGAATACGGCGGCGCGGCGATGGGCTACCTCGCGCACATGATCGCGATGGAGGAGATCAGCCGCGCCAGCGCCTCGGTCGGGCTGTCGTACGGCGCGCACTCGAACCTGTGCGTCAACCAGATCCGCCGCAACGGCACGGAGCAGCAGAAAAGAAAGTACCTGCCGAAGCTGATCTCGGGCGAGCACGTGGGCGCGCTGGCGATGAGCGAGCCGGGCGCGGGCAGCGACGTGGTGAGCATGAAGCTGCGCGCCGAAGACAAGGGCGGCTACTACCTGCTGAATGGCACGAAGATGTGGATCACCAACGGGCCGGATGCGGACACGCTGGTCGTCTACGGCAAGACCGAGCCGGAACTGGGCGCTTCGGGCATCACCGCGTTCCTGATCGAGAAGGGGATGAAGGGCTTTTCGGTCGCGCAGAAGCTCGACAAGCTCGGCATGCGCGGCTCGCACACCGGCGAACTCGTGTTCGAGAACGTCGAAGTGCCGTACGAAAACGTGCTCGGCGAAGTCAACAAGGGCGTTCGCGTGCTGATGAGCGGGCTCGACTACGAGCGCGCCGTGCTCGCCGCCGGTCCGATCGGCATCATGCAGGCGTGCATGGACGTGGTCGTGCCGTACATCCACGACCGAAAACAGTTCGGTCAGAGCATCGGCGAGTTCCAGCTCATCCAGGGCAAGGTCGCCGACATGTACACGACGCTCGCGGCCTGCCGCGCGTACTGTTACACGGTCGGCAAGAACCTCGACGCGCTCGGCGCGCAGCACGTGCGCCAGGTGCGCAAGGACTGCGCCGGCGTGATCCTGTACACCGCCGAGAAGGCGACCTGGATGGCGGGCGAAGCGATCCAGATCCTCGGCGGCAACGGCTACATCAACGACTATCCGACCGGCCGCCTGTGGCGCGACGCCAAGCTCTACGAGATCGGCGCCGGCACGAGCGAGATCCGCCGCATGCTGATCGGCCGCGAGCTGTTCAGCGAAACGATGTAGCGTCGCGCGCCGCGCCGACGGCGCATGACCCAAAAGAGTATCTGGGCGCCAGCCCGCGGCCTGCGCTACGGTACGAGGCCATGCGCCCCGCCCAGCTCGCCGTTGTCCTCGATCGCGAATTCGAAAGCGCCGCAGCGGGCCACCACACGCCGGTGATGCTGTGGGGCCCGCCGGGCGTGGGCAAGTCGCAGCTCGTCGCGCAGGCCGCGGCGCGCCACGGCGTTCCGGTCATCGACATCCGGCTGTCGCAGATGGAACCGTCCGATCTGCGCGGCATTCCGTTTCGAGTCGACAACCGCGTGGAGTGGGCGGTGCCGGCGCTGCTTCCCGATGCCGACCGGCACGCGCCTGCCGGCATCCTGTTCCTCGACGAGATCACCTCGGCACCGCCGGCGGTTTCCGCGGCGGCGTACCAGTTGATCCTGGACCGCCGCCTCGGCGACTACCGCGTTCCGCCCGGCTGGGCGATCTTCGCCGCGGGCAACCGCCAGGGCGATCGCGGCGTCACCTACGCGATGCCCGCACCGTTGGCCAACCGCTTCGCGCACTTCGAGGTCGAAGTCCATCTCGACGACTGGGTCGCCTGGGCCTACGCCAACGGCATCGACGAGCGCATCGTCGCATTCCTGCGCTTCAAGCCCGAGTTGCTGTTCGATTTCGATCCGGCGAAGAACGCCGGCGGCGAGATGGCCTTCCCGAGCCCGCGCGCGTGGGAGTTCGCGCACCGCGCGTTGCGCAAGTTCGGCGACCGGCCGGACCTGCTCGCCGGGGCGCTGGTGGCCTGCGTCGGCCAGGCCGCCGGCGTCGAATGCGCGGCGTTTACCGAGAGCCTCGATCGATTGCCCGACGTCGACGCGATCTGCGCGGGCGCGGACGTACCGGTGCCGCAGGAACTCGACCTGCAGTACGCGGTCGCAGCGGCGCTCGCGGCACGCGCCCTGCGGGCGCGCGGCACACCCGATGCGCCGCGCACGTGGGGGCGCATTCTCGACTACGCGCAGCGGTTCCCGCAGCGCGAGATGGGCGTGATGCTCGTCGCCGACATGCAGCGCGGCATCGGTCAGCCGCTGTTCGCCGTGCCGCAGTTCTCCGGCTGGGCCCGTGCGGTGGCCGATCTGTTGCTCTATGACTGAAGCGGATGCCCGGCTCGCCGCGGCGCGCACGCGGCTGATCGTGGACAAGCCGTTTCTCGGCGCACTCGTGCTGCGGCTGCCGGTGAAGCCCGCACCCTGGTGCGACACGACCGCCACCGACGCGCGGGCGCTCTACTACAACCCGCGCTGGATCGAGACGCTGAACGGCGCGCAACTGCAGTTCGCGCTCGCGCACGAGGCGCTGCATTGCGCGCTCGGTCACTTCGGTCGCCGCGGCCATCGCAGCAAACGACGGTGGGATCTCGCCTGCGACCTCGCGATCAATCCGATTCTCGTCGACGAAGGTCTCGTGCCGCCGCCGGAGGCGATCGTGCTCGACGTCTATCGCGGCATGACGGCCGAGGAGATCTATCCGTGCCTGCACGGCGAACAGGAGGATCGCGACAGCTTCGACCGGCATCTGTGGGACGACGACGCGGGCACCGACGGCGCGGAAGGCGCGTCGCCCGAATCGGCCGGACGCGGCGCGGCGCAACGCGGCGCGAGCGGCGTCGGCCGGTCGATCGCCGCGGGCGACGGAAGCGAACCGCAGCCGCTCGCCCCGCAGGAACGCGAGCGACTGCGCCAGCAATGGCAGCATCATCTGGCCGCGGCTGCGCAGCGCGCACGCGAGGCGGGCAAGCTCTCCGGACAACTGAGTCGACTCGCGGAGGCGGCGCTCGCGGCGCGCGTTTCCTGGCGCGCGTTGCTCGCGCAGTACCTGTCGCAGACGGCGCGCGACGATTTCACCTGGCAGCGGCCGTCGCGACGCGAGGGCGAGGCGATCCTGCCCGCCCTGCGCAGCCATTGCGGCGACATCCATGTGGCGCTGGACGTCTCGGGATCGGTCGGCGATGCCGATCTCGCGGACTTTCTGGCCGAACTGAACGCGATCAAGGGCACGCTGCCGGTGCGCATCACGCTGTACGCGTGCGACAGCGCGCTCGCCCCCGGCGCACCGTGGGTGTTCGAACCGTGGGAAGCGCTGCGGTTGCCGTGCCGCCTCGCGGGCGGCGGCGGCACGGCTTTCGCGCCGGTATTCGACTGGATCGACGATCGGGGCCTGCGCCCCGACGCGCTCGTCTATTTCACCGATGCGTGCGGCGCGTTCCCGCGTCAGGCGCCCGCTTACCCGGTGCTGTGGCTCGTCAAGGGCAATGCACCGGTGCCGTTCGGCCGGCGCATCCAGTTGAACGAATGAAGGAAGAACTCGCCGCGGAAGACGCGCTGCGCCTGCACGTGCTGCTGGCCGAGGAAGTGCACGCGGTGCGCATCGACGAAGGCGCGCGCGTACTGCACGCGCTGACGCCGAAAGGCGAGGCGCGCATCGCGCTCAACCCGCGCGGCAACGCGCAGCGCTACGTGCAGCGCGTGCGCGAGCTGCTCGGCGGCCACGCCTTCGGCGTGCCCGGCGGCTATCCGATCCATCTGCGCCGCTGGACGCGGCTGGGGCGGGCGAGCGCGCAGACGTTGGAGGCGCTGCTGAAGCTCGGCGAACCGGACGCGCTCGCGGCCGTCGCGCAGTCCGACGCGTTGACCGACGAGCTGGCGCGCCGCCTGTGGTGGGCGGCGCAGCCGTCGCCGCCCGCGGAGATCGCGCGCGCGATGCTGCAACAGCCGGCCGTTCGCAATGGGACGATGGGCGCGGTGCTCGTCGAGCACCTCGTCGAATCGCTGCCGTTCGAAGCCGATCCGAACGCAGCGTTACAGACCTTGCGCGGCTTGTTGGCTTGTCGCTTGTTGTCGCCCGAGGCGCGACGCAAGCTCTGGCAGCGCGGCGCGCACCGGCCGCACGACCGGATCGCCTTTCTCGAGCACTGCCCGGACGATCTGCCGCCGGACCCGCCGCGCCCGCTGCCGGAGGGCTTGCCGTCGAACCCGGCGGCGCGGCTGCTGACGCGCTGCTACGCCGGCAGCGGGCAGGCGTATCTGCGGGCCGCCGAGGCGGCGCTGGAAAGGCCTGCGACGCACGAGGCCGCGTACCTGCTGTTCGATGTCCTGGGCGCGTACTTCGCCGACGGACGCGACGCGGGCGGATTGCCTGTGCCGGCGCGGGAACGCAGCGCGCTCGAGGCGCTTGCCCGCGTCTCGCAGGACGACGCGGCGCCGATCCTCACCCGCACGACCGCGGTCGGCGCGCTGATGCGGCGTCACCTGGAGCCCGTGGTCGCGCCGCTGGTCGGGCATCTGCGCGCGCTGCGCGGCCTGCCATGAAGGGCGGCGTGTATCTCGACGCGGAAGCGTCGCACCTCGTGCAGCGCCGCTTCGCCCTCGTTCGAGCGCGGCGCGGCAGGCGGCAACGCTTTCCCGAGGGCGTCGTCGAACCCGTGGAATCGGCCGAAGCGGCGCTGGCGCGGCAGGATCCGAGCAACGATCTGCACGCCGCCGAAGTGGTCGGGCCGTCGCGCTCCTCCGAAGGGTTTCGCCTGTACTACCTGGTGCGCTGGCTGAGCGACTGAGGCGGGGCGCGGGCGCGAGCTCGCCCGCGAGCGCGTCCGGCGGCTTGCGGGCAAAATCGAGCCGACGCGCACGCCGCCCAGCCTTCGTTTCAGTCCATGAACCTCTTCGGCCTAGGCCCCGACAAACTCGCCCTGTTCGCCGTGGCGGCTTTCCTGCTGGCGCTGACGCCCGGTCCGGTGTGGCTGTACCTGATCTCGCGCACCCTCGCGCAGGGCCGGCGCGCGGGCTACTTCTCGATGTTCGGCGTGGCCGCGGGACTGGCGGTGCACGTGCTGCTCGCCGCTTTCGGGCTGACCGTGGTGCTGCTGGCGATCCCGTTCGCGTTCGACGCGATCCGCATCGCGGGTGCCGCGTACCTGCTGTGGCTGGCGATCACCACGGTGCGCAGCGGCGGCGTGTTCGAGACGAGCCCGTTGCCGCCCGCGCCGCCGCGCGTGCTGCTGCGGCAGGCTTTCGTCGCCGCGATGCTCAATCCCAAGGTCGCGGTGTTCTACCTGTCGCTTTTCCCGCAGTTCATCGACCCGGCGCACGGGTCGGTACTGGCGCAGAGCCTCGCGCTGGGCGCGATCCAGCTCGCGACCGCGGCCATCGTTGATCTATCTCTGGTCACGGTGGCGGGCTTTCTGGCAGCGTGGTTCGCCGGCCGGCCGCTGTGGCTGCGTGTTCAGCGCTGGTTCCTCGGATCGGCGTTCGGCGTGCTGGCCGTGTGGCTGGCGCTGACGCCGCGGCAGGCTGCCTCTACGAGTTGAGCGTCGAGTCGGCGCACATGAGCGGTAGACCCAACCCCCGCTTCCCCGCCCGTCTCCCTTCAGGGGAGAGGGGGGGTTCGCGCGGCAAACGCTCAAGAAGCATTTGCCGAGGTGACGAGTGAGCGCCGTCCTGGAAAAACGCTTCGACCGGTCGATGCCGCAGCCGGCGAAGATCGCGCGCGCGATCCTGGACGGATTCGACCGGCACTATCGACTGTTCCGCTACGTCGCGCAGCAGGCCAAGCAGCGCTTCGAAAACGGCGACTGGCACGGCATGCGCCGCTCGGCGCGCGAGCGGATCGACTTCTACGATCAGCGCGTGCTCGAAGCGGTGGCGCGAATCGAGCGCGAGTTCGACCTCGCTTCGCTCGCCGACGACGAGCGCGACGCGCTGTGGCAGGCGGTCAAGGCCAACTATGTCGGCCTGCTCGCCGATCACCGTCAGCCCGAGTGCGCCGAGACCTTCTTCAACTCGGTCTGCACCAAGCTGCTGCACCGGGACTACTTCCACAACGCGTTCATCTTCGTGCGCCCCGGCGTGTCGACCGAATACATGGACGCCGACCCGCCGTCGTATCGCAGCTACTACCCGGCGACCGACGGCTGGCGCAGAACCTTCAGGCGGATCCTTATCGACTTCGGGCTCGCCTGCCCTTTCGTCGACGTCGAACGCGACCTGCGCTGGGCGATGCGCGCGGTGTGCGAGGCGCACCGCGAAGGGCGCGCGCCGCATGCGCTGACGCGGCCGTTCCATGCCGAGCCCGATCTTCAGATCCAGGTGCTGTCGAGCCTTTTCTTCCGCAACAAGGGCGCGTACATCATCGGCCGCGTGATCAACGGCACGCGGGTGACGCCGTTCGCGGTGCCGATCCTGCGCAACGAGCGCGGGCAGATCTACATCGACACGGTGCTGACGTCGGTCGACCACATCGCGACGCTGTTCTCGTTCACGCGCGCGTATTTCCTGGTCGACATGGAGGCGCCGAGCGCGTACGTCGAGTTCCTGCGCTCGATCATGCCGCACAAGCAGGCCTCCGAGCTGTACACGATGGTCGGGCTGCAGAAGCAGGGCAAGACGCTCTTTTACCGGGACTTCCTGCACCACCTGCGGCACTCGAGCGACAAGTTCGTGACCGCCCCCGGCATCAAGGGCCTGGTGATGGTCGTGTTCACGCTGCCGTCGTACCCGTACGTCTTCAAGATGATCAAGGACGTGATCCCGTACCCGAAGGAGACGGACGCCGAGCAGATCATGGCGAAGTACCGGCTCGTCAAGATGCACGATCGCGTCGGCCGCATGGCCGACACCTGGGAGTACTCGCTCGTCACGCTGCCGCGCGCGCGGTTCTCCCCGGAGCTGCTGCGCGAATTGCTCGCGGACTGCCCGAGCCAGATCGAACTGAGCGACGACACGGTGCTGATCAAGCACGTCTACATCGAGCGGCGCATGACGCCGCTGAACATCTATCTGCAGCACGCGACCGACGCCGAGGTCGATCACGCGATCCGCGAGTACGGACAGGCGATCAAGGATCTCGCCGCGGCGAACATCTTCCCGGGCGACATGCTGTACAAGAACTTCGGCGTCACCCGGCTCGAACGCGTGGTCTTCTACGACTACGACGAGATCGAATACATGACCGACTGCAACTTCCGCCGCATTCCGCCGCCACGAACGGAGGAGGACGAACTGTCGGGCGAGCCGTGGTATCACGTCGGCAAGCACGATGTCTTCCCCGAGCAGTTCGGCCCGTTCCTGCTCGGCGATCCGCGCATCCGCGCGGCGTTCCTCAAGCACCATGCCGACCTGCTGACACCCGAGTTCTGGCAGAGCCGCAAGGAGCGGATCCAGCAGGGCTATCTGGAGGACGTTTTCCCGTACCCGGAGTCCAAGCGTTTCGTGAACCGCTACGGCCCGCGCGCCCGCATGGCGCAGGCCTGAGACGCGGCACCGGGACCCGATCCATCCGCTTTATCGACGCAGGAGAGCCACCATGAACGACCCCATCGTCATCGTTTCCGCGGCCCGCACACCGATCGGCGGCTTGCTCGGCGACTTCGCATCGCTGCAGGCCTATCAGCTCGGCGCGGTCGCGATCAAGGCCGCCGTCGAGCGCGCCGGGATCAAGGGCGACGCCGTCGACGAAGTGTTGTTCGGCAACTGCCTGATGGCCGGCCAGGGGCAGGCGCCCGCGCGGCAGGCCACGCTCCTTGCGGGGCTGCCGCACTCGGCCGGCGCGGTGACGCTGTCCAAGATGTGCGGCTCGGGCATGCGAACGATGATGTTCGCGCACGACATGCTCGCCGCGGGTTCCGCCAACGTGATCGTCGCCGGCGGCATGGAGAGCATGACCAACGCGCCGCACCTGCTCGTCGGCGCGCGCAAGGGCTACCGCTACGGCGCCGTCACGACGTACGACCACATGGCGCTCGACGGCCTGGAAGACGCGTACGAGCGCGGCAAGGCGATGGGCGTGTTCGCCGAGCAGTGCGTGGCCAAGTACCAGTTCTCGCGCGAAGAGCAGGACCGCTTCGCGATCGCGTCGACCGAGCGGGCGCTGAAAGCCAACACCGACGGCAGCTTCGCGTGGGAGATCGCGCCGGTCGCCGTCGCGGGCAAGGGCGGCGAAGTGAAGATCGACAAGGACGAGCAACCGTTCAAGGCCAAGATCGACAAGATCCCGCAGCTCAAACCCGCGTTCAAGAAGGACGGAACGATCACCGCGGCCAACGCCTCGTCGATCTCCGACGGCGCCGCCGCGCTGGTCATGATGCGCGCGTCGACCGCCGACAAGCTCGGCTGCAAGCCGATCGCGAAGATCCTCGCGCACGCGGTCCACGCGCAGGCGCCGGAGTGGTTCACGACCGCACCGGTCGGCGCGATCGACAAGGTGCTGAAGAAGACCGGCTGGGCCGGCACGCAGGTCGACCTGTGGGAAGTCAACGAAGCCTTCGCGGCGGTGACGATGGCCGCGATGCGCGAGCACAAGATCCCGCACGAGAAGATCAACATCCACGGCGGGGCATGCGCGCTCGGCCATCCGATCGGCGCCTCGGGCGCGCGGATCGTCGTTACGCTGCTCGGCGCGCTGAAGAAGACCGGCGGCAAGCGCGGCGTCGCCGCGCTGTGCATCGGCGGTGGCGAGGCGACCGCGCTCGCGCTGGAGATGATGTAAACGGCGCAAGGCCGCCCCGGCCCCGCGCCGGGGCGCGCCGCGACGCGCGTCTTTCGCCAGCCCGCATTCCGAACATGTCGACCGTCCTGGTCGTCGGCGCGTCGCGCGGGATCGGCCACGAGTTCGCGCGGCAGTACGCGGCCGACGGCGCGCGCGTGATCGCCACGTATCGCAGGCCGCAGGACGCGGAACGCCTGCGCGCGCTCGGCGCCCGACCGATCGCGCTCGACGTCCTCGACACGGCCGCGCTCGCGGACTTCGGCGCGCGGCTCGCGACCGAGCGCATCGACGTGGCGGTCCTCGCGGCCGGCATCTACGGGCCGCGCACGAGCGGGCTCGAGCCGCCCACGCCGGCCGACTTCGACGCGGTGATGCACACGAACGTGCGAGCGCCGATGCTGCTGATCCCGATGCTCGCGCCGCCGCTCGTGGCCGCGCGCGGCAAGCTCGTGGTGCTGTCCAGCCGCATGGGCGCGACCGGTACGATGACGCGCGCAACCGGCTGGCTGTACCGCGCGAGCAAGGCCGCGCTGAACAACGTGCTGAAGGCCGCGAGTCTCGAGCTGGGGCCGCGCGAGGTGATCTGCATGGCGTTTCACCCGGGCTGGGTTCGCACCGACATGGGCGGCGCGGGCGCCGAACTCGACGTGACCGAGAGCGTGACCCGCATGCGGTACGTGATCGCCGCCGCGAACGACTCGCACAACGGTAAATTCCTCAACTACAACGGCGAACAACTGTCCTGGTAGCGCAGACGTGCCGGTGGCCAAACGCCTGATCTCGTCCGGTTCGACCTTCGAGGCCGTCGCCGGGTACAGCCGCGCGGTCGTCGACGGCGATTACGTGCACGTCGCCGGAACGACCGGCTTCGACTACGCGCAGATGCGCATCGACGACGACCCGGTCGCGCAGTGCCGGCAGTGCTTCCGCAACATCGCCGCGGCGCTCGCCGAGGCCGGTTGCACGCTCGACGACGTGGTGCGCGTTCGCTACTACCTGACCGACGCCGCGCTGTTCGAACCGCTCGCGCCGGTTTTCGGCGAATATCTGGGGCGCGCACGGCCCGCGGCGACCGCGATCGTCTGCGGGCTTGTCGATCCACGGATGAAGATCGAGATCGAAGTCACGGCCAGGCTTGCCCGATGAACCGACGGTACGACGACGGGCTGGACGAGGAAGACGAACGGCCCCGGCGCGCGCCCGCCACACGCATCGAGACCGCGCCGGAGGAGCCGTCCGAAGGGCTCATCTCGCGGCTGGTGTCGTCGGTGCAATGGATCACCATCCCGCTGTTCGCCGCGCTCGTCTTCGGCATCTGCGCGATGCTCGCCGCGAGCACGGTCGGCTGGGCGATGCGCCGCTTCGCCGAGGAAAGCGGCGTCAATCCGCTGATCTTCGTCGCGGTGCCGGGACTGTTCGCGGTGATGTTCGCGCTGATCGTGTACCAGAACGCCGACAAGCGCATCACGCGCATCAGCCAGTCGATTTCGCGCGGCATCCTGGTCGCGCTGCTGACCTGGATTTCGTTCTCGGCGCTCGCAACGTGGGCGTGGGGACCGACCGACTTCATGCCGTACTTCTCCAACGTGCTGCTGCTGTCGGGGATCATTGGCGGCGGCCCGATGCTCGCGGCTGCGCTCGTCGCCGGCTGGCTGGTCGGCTGGCTGATCAAGCAGCGCAAGCTCGGCTGGATCATGCAGGACTGACGACGTGCTGAAGGAAGAACACCGTCTGCTGCGCGAGTCGCTGCGCGAGTTCGCGCAGGCGCGGCTCGCGCCTTTCGCCGCCGAATGGGACCGCAGACACCTGTTCCCCCAGGACACCCTGCACGAACTGGCGCAGTTGGGCGCTTTCGGCATCGCGGTGCCGCAGGAGTGGGGCGGCGCCGGCATGGACTACACGGCGCTCGCGATCGCGCTCGAGGAGATCGCCGCCGGCGACGGCGGCGTCTCCACGATCATCAGCGTCAACAACTGTCCGGTATGCGCGATCCTGATGGGCTTCGCGTCGCCGGAGCAGAAGGAGCGCTTCCTCAAGCCGCTCGCTTCCGGCCGCGCGCTCGGCGCCTTCTGTCTCACCGAGCCGCACGTCGGCAGCGATGCGGCGGCGCTGAAGACGACCGCCACGCGCGACGGCGACGACTACGTGCTCAACGGCGTCAAGCAGTTCATCACCTCGGGCAAGAACGCCGACTACGCGATGGTCGTCGCGGTCACCGACCGCGACGCCGGCAAGCGCGGCATGAGCATGTTCGTCGTTCCGACCGACACGCCCGGCTACGTGGTCGCGCGGCTCGAGGAGAAGATGGGGCAGCGCTCGTCGGATACCGCGCAGATCGTTTTCGAGAACTGCCGCGTTCCGGCCGCCAACCTGATCGGCGAAGAAGGCGAGGGCTACAAGATCGCGCTGTCGAGCCTCGAAGGCGGGCGTATCGGCATCGCCGCGCAATCGATCGGCATGGCGCGCGCGGCGTTCGAAGCCGCGCTGAAATACGCCAAGGAGCGCACCGCCTTCGGCAAGCCGATCTTCGAGCACCAGGCGGTGAACTTCCGGCTCGCGGACATGGCCACTCAGATCGAAGCCGCGCGCAGTCTCGTGCTGCACGCGGCCGAACTGCGCGACGCGGGGCAACCGTGCCTGAAGGAAGCCGCGATGGCGAAGCTCTTCGCCTCCGAAATGGCCGAACGCGTGTGTTCGGACGCGATCCAGATCCACGGCGGCTACGGCTATGTCGCCGACTTCCCGGTCGAACGCATCTACCGCGACGTGCGCGTGACCCAGATCTACGAAGGCACGAGCGACATCCAGCGCATGCTGATCGGGCGGGCGCTGGCTTAGCGAGACATGGTTCCCGTGCGTGAAGCCGAGAAATCCCCCCGCGCACTCCGTGCGCGGCCCCCTTTGCGAAAGGGGGGTGAAGCATGAGCCTGCGGGTGATCGTCGCAGGCGCGACGGGGTGGGCGGGTTCGGCGCTGGCGCGAGGGATCGCGCGGTGCGACGACCTCAAGCTCGTCGCCGCGGTTTCGCGCAGCCATGCGGGATTGAACCTCGGCGACGTGCTGGGCGAGCCCAAGCTCGATGCGCCGATCGAATCGAGCGCGGCGGCGGCGCTCGCCGCCGGCTGCGACGTCTTCGTCGAATACACGAAGCCCGATGTCGCCAAGGGCAACGTGCTGGCCGCGCTCGCCGCCGGCGCGCATGTGGTCGTCGGCACGTCCGGACTGACCGACGAGGATTACGCGCAGATCGACGCCGCCGCGCGCGAGCGCAGGCGCGGCGTGCTCGCGTGCGGCAATTTCGCCATCACCGCGGTGCTGGCGATGAAGTTCGCGGAAATCGCCGCGCGCTATGTCGATCGCTTCGAGGTGATCGACTATGCGCACGCCGGCAAGGTCGACGCGCCGAGCGGCACCGCGCGCGAGCTGGCGTTCAGGCTCGGCCGCGTCAAACCGCCCAGGCTCGACGTACCGCTCGACGCCGTGCGCGGTCCGCGCGAGACGCGCGGCGCCACGCTCGGCGGCGTGCAGGTTCACTCGGTTCGCGCGCCCGGCTACGTGCTGTCGGTCGAGGCGATCTTCGGCGCACCGGGCCAGCGGCTGCACATCCGGCACGACTCCGGCGAGAGCGCCGAGCCCTACGTCGACGGCGCGCTGCTCGCGATCCGCGAGGTCGGCAAGGTCGTCGGCGTGCATCGCGGCCTCGATTCGGTGATGACATGGTGATCGCCGGTCCCGCGCCGACCGAACGTTTCACCGACCGCGCCGCGAGCTACGCGCGCGCAAGGCCCGGTTACCCGGACGCGATCGCGCCGATGCTCGCGCGCGAGCTCGCGCTGCCCGCCGGCGCCGCCGTCGCCGATCTGGGCAGCGGCACGGGGCTGTCGTGCGAACCGTTCCTGCGCGCGGGCTTCGAGGTGATCGGTGTGGAGCCCAACGACGCGATGCGAGCGGCCGGTGACCGGCAACTCGCCGCGTATCCGCGCTTTCGCAGCGTCGCCGGCACCGCGGAGGCAACGACGCTGCCGGATGCGAGCGTCGATCTCGTGATCGCCGCCCAGGCCTTCCACTGGTTCGACGTGCCGCGCGCCCGCGCCGAGGCGCTGCGGATCCTCAAACGTCCCGCGCACGCGGCATTGATCTGGAACGACCGCATCAGCACCGGCTCGCCCTTCGCCGAAGGCTACGAGCAATTGCTGCTCGACTTCGGCATCGACTACGCGAAGATCAGGCACCGCCACGCGCACGAGGAATCGGTGACCGAGTTCTTCGGCGGCCCGGTCTGGCGCGAGCAGCGCTTCGCGAACCCGACCGAACTCGACTGGGAGACGCTGGTCGAGCGGCTGAACTCCGCCTCCTACGTGCCGAAGCCCGACGCGCCGACATACGCGCCGATGCTCGCGCGGCTGCGCGAACTGTTCGACGCGGGGCAACGCGACGGGCGGATCGTGATGGCGTACGACACGCGGGTGTTCTACGGTGCGATGAACGCGCGGGCACCATGAGGCCGCAGCGGCCGTGGGTCCGTGACCGATCGCGGCAGTGCCGAACACGACACGTGCTGTAGCGCCCTCGTACTACGGTGCCCTTCGCAGCGCAACGGACACTCGCCATGTCCACGACCACGATCCGCCTTCCCGACGACCTCAAGGCCCGCGTTGCCGCGGCCGCCAAGCGTGCGGGCACGACCGCGCATAGCTTCATTCTGGCCGCGATCGCCGAGAAGACGGATGAAGAAGAGCGGCGCAACGAATTCCATGAGGTTGCCGAGAAGCGCTACGTCGCCATCGTCGCTACGGGCAAGACGGTTCCGTGGAGCGAGATGCGCGCCTACCTCGCGGGTCGCGTCGCCGGCAAGAAGGCGCGGCGGCCCGCCGCGAGAAAGCTCGCGCGGTAGGTTCGGCTGAATGGCCCGAATCGAACTCGCCCCGGAGCTCGCGGACGACTTAGATCGCATCTTCGACCATCCTGCCCAGCACGACCTCGAGCATGCGGCCGCGCGGATCGCGGAGATCGTTCAGGCGTCCGACGTGCTGGAGACGAACCCCTCATCGGGCGGCCAGCGTCGAACAACATGCGCGAACTGATCATCGGGCGTCGGTCGCGGGGCTACGTGGCGCTGTACCGCTACGTGCCGGAGATCGATACCGTCTTCATCCTCGCACTGCGCAGCTGGCGGGAGGCGGGCTACCAGCGCGGTTGACCGGCGCGCAAGCGCGGTCGTCGCCGATGTCTGGCAAGCCCTGTAACTCGGGCTCCGCGTGGTGCTTCAACCGCGCACCGACGCACGCACCTACCACCCGCTCCCCCCACCGCCGCCTCCGCCTCCCCCGCTCGACCCGCCTCCACCCGATCCGGAGTCCGACCCGGGCGGCGATGCGGCCGCGCTGGCGGTCGCGCCGAGGTCGCCGAGGCTGCTCGCGAGCGAGCCGACATCGGCGAGCGAGTCGGTGCCGCTGCCGAGGTAGTAGTGCGACACCGCCTGCGCGATTGCGGCGGTGCCGAGCACTGCGGCGAAGCGGTCGGCCCACGTCTTCTCCACACCGAGCGCGAGCGCGTACGGCAGCTTGCCTGCGAACTCCTCGGGAGTGAGCCGCGGGTTCTGCAGCCGCGCGAGGGCATCGCCCTCGGCCACGCCGAGATACAGGCGCAGCCCGTCGATCTCGTCCTTGAGCCTGCGACCCTGCTGCGTGTACGCGGACAGCAGATACGCGAACAGCAGCAGCGACGCGCCGAGCACGATTGCGGTGGCGATCACCACCGGCACGGACGAGCGCAGCACGATCGCGCCGGCGACCGTGGCCATCGCGCCGAACCCCGCCAGCACCAGCGGCGTGCGATTGCGCTTGAACAGCACGTCGGCGTAGTGATGCTCGAGCGCGTCGCTCAGCTCTTTCTGCGCGGCGGCCACCGACGGGTCGTACTGCTTCTGCAGCGACGCGACATCGCTGCCGCCGAAGAGCTTGTCCGCCATCGCCTTTTCGCCGGTGCCGAACGCCACGTCGCGGCCGGTGCGTTCGAGCGTGAAGCCGTCGCCGTTCTGATGGATCTTCAGATAGCCGCGCGCGCCGAGCCCGAGCAGCGCCGCGGCGAAGCAGCGGCTGTCGAAAGACATCTTGTCGACGAATCGCACCGCCGCCGCGCTCATCGATGACGGCGGGTCGTAGCGCGGAAAGCGCGGCCCCGGTTTCGGATCGCGGCCGATGCGGTCCCAGCGCCAGTACAGGAACGCCCACACCGCGAGCACGCCGGCGAGCGCCACGCCTGCGCCGACGTTGTCCCGCACGAACCAGCCCGCGCGCTCGAGCGTGGAAGGCGCGGCGACGACGCCCTTGGGAAACGCCAGCACGACGGTGAGACCGTGATGCGGCGGCAGACGGCGTGTCGTCTCGTACTCGGCGCCGCCGTCGACCACGCGCGCGGTGTAGTCGGCGCCGCGCGCGCCGGAAGGGCCGGTGTACGCCTCCGCGGACAACCGCGCGGCAGGCACCGGCTGCGGCAGCCTCACACGCGCGCTCGCGCGGTCGATCGCGAAGGTCCAGCCGTTGCCGGTGACGTTCCAGTACAGCTCGTCGTGCGCGGCGAAGAAGCCGAGCTGGCGCGCGGTGCGGTACTCGATCTCGTAGCGGTGCTCGCCGCGGTCGAGCAGCAAATCGGCGCGGCCGATGCGGATGCGCACGCCGTTGGCGAGCGCTTCGAGCGCGTACGGCTCGGCCGCGCCGTCGCGGCGCACCGCGATCACTTCGAACGGCACGCGCACCGCGTTGCCGGCGCGATCGGTGTACGCGGTCGGAAAGTCGCGCAGGATGCCGCGCTTGATGTTCGCACCCTCTGCCTGCACGACGATCGTCTCGGTGACAGTAAGCGCGCCGTCGCCGCTGATGGCGATATCGGCGGCGAAGTCGACGATCTTCTCCTCGCCCACGGCGGCAAGGGAGGCGAGCGCGAGCAGCGCGCCGAGCATCTGACGCGACACGCGGCGCATCACAGCCGCACCTCGACCGCGCCGCGCTCTTCGGTCTCGAAGAAAGCCGCGGGTTTGAACGCGAACAGCTTGGCGACGATCAGGTCGGGGAAGGTCTGCAGCCTTGTCACGTACTGCTTGACCGCGCCGTTGTAGAAGCGGCGCGCGAACTGCAGATGGTCCTCGATCTCGACCAGCTTGTCGGCGAGGTCGCGAAAGTTGGCGTCGGCCTTCAATCGCGGATAGTTTTCCTGCAGCAGAAGCAGACGGGCGAGCGCGCCGCCGAGTTGCGCCTCGGTCTGCAGCCGCTCGGCGTGCGCGCCGCGCTTGGTTTCGCGCGCGGCGTGCTGCGCGGCCTGCGCGCGCAGCGCGGTCACGGCCTCGAGCGTGGCGCGCTCGTACGCCGCGTAGGCGCGCACGACTTCGACCAGACGCGGCACCAGGTCGGCGCGGCGCTTCAGTTGCACGTCGATGTCGGCGTAGCCCTGCGCGACCAGGTTGCGGTCCGTGATCAGCCGGTTGAAGATCCAGACGCCGTAGGAGACGAGCGCCGCGGGCAGCAGCCACCACCAGATCACGTTTCCTCCCCATTGCCGCGCGCGGCATCGTACGCACGCGGCGGCTGCGGCACAATGAGGCACCCCAACGTACGACCCCTCTCCCCTGGTCCCTCTCCCGCAAGGGGAGAGGGGAACGACTGATGAAACCGATCGAGTTCTATTTCGACTTCTCTTCGCCTTACGCCTACCTCGCCTCCGAGCAGATCGAGGCGCTCGCTGCGAAGTACGGGCGCAGCGTCGCGTTCAAGCCGATCCTGCTCGGCGCGATCTTCAAGGTCACCGGCGGCGCGCCGCTGACCGAAACGCACCCCGCGAAGGCGAACTACTCGAAGCACGACTTCGAGCGCAGCGCGCGCTTCGCGGGCGTGAAGTTCAAGTACCCCAGCCAGTTCCCGATCTCCACGGTCACCGCGGCGCGCGCGGTGCTGTGGCTGCAGTCGCAGGGCTCGGCCAAGGCGCCGCTGTTCGTGCACAAGGTCTTCCGCGCGTACTTCGCCGACGACCGCAACATCAACGATCCGGCGGTGCTCGCCGAGATCGCCGACGAACTGGGCATCGACAAGGCGGCGCTGGCGGCCGGCGTTCAGGAGCCGGCGATCAAGGACAAGCTCAAGGCGCTGGTCGACGAGGCGATCGCGCGCGGCGTCTTCGGCGCACCGACGATCTTCGTCGACGGCGAGATGTTCTGGGGCAACGACCGGCTGCCGCAGGTCGAACGCTGGCTCGCGTACGGACCGTTTTGAACGCGCCGGCACCGCCATCGGCCCGAGACGTTCGACACAGCGCTCCTTGAACGCGATCCCTTACGTCTACCTCGCCGTGGCGATCGTCGCCGAAGTGATCGGCACGTCCGCACTGAAGGCCGCCGCCGGATTCACCCGGCCACTACCGTCGCTGGTGGTCGTCGTCGGCTACGGCATCGCGTTCTACTTTCTGTCGCTCGCGCTGAAGTTCATACCGGTCGGCGTCGCCTACGCCATCTGGTCGGGCGTCGGCGTCGCGCTGATCACGCTGATCGGCTGGCTCGTGTTCAGGCAGCGGCTCGACGCGGCGGCGCTCGCCGGCATCGCGCTGATCGTGGCGGGCGTGATCGTGATCCAGGTCTTTTCGACGGCGCACGCATGACCGTTGCAGCGATGAAACGACGCGCAGCGGCGCGGCAAAGCGACTGACATGGCGGACAGCGAACCCGATCCCCGTCGGGTGCGGCTGGGCGATGTCTTCGACGTCGCGCCCGGAGCCCACGAGCCGATCGCCGATCTGGCCGCCGCTGCGGGCGCGCAACTGCATCCGCGGCCGCACGTGCGCCGCCGATGGGCCGCGTGGCTCGCGCTGTTTGCGGCGATCGCCGCCGGGGCCAGCGGCACGGCGGCGCTCTCGGCGAGCCACGGCCTGACGAGAGTCGGCCCCGTCTTGGCGATGGCGGTGTGCTATCTGGTCTGCTTTCTGGCGCTCACTCGCGCGTTGAAGATCATCCCGATCGGCATGGCCTACGCGGTCTGGTCCGGCGTGGGCATCGCGCTCGTCACGACGATCGGGTGGAGCGTTTTCGGCCAACGCTTGACCGCGGGCCAGCTCGTCGGGGTCGCGCTGATCCTGGCGGGCGTCGTTCTGATTCAACTGTTCTCCCGCGCCGTCGTCCCGGTTGACCGAGGCTCGCCATGAGAACCCAGTTCGCCCACCTCGCGCCGTTTCGCGTCTACGGCACCGCCACCAGCGGCAACTGCCACAAGGTCAGGCTCGCGCTCGATCTGCTGCGCGTTGCGTACCGCTGGCACGAAGTCGACATCATGAAAGGCGAGACGCGCACGCCGCAGTACCTGGCGATGAATCCGAACGGCAAAGTGCCGCTGCTGCAGATCGACGATCACACGTGGCTCGCGGAGTCCAACGCGATCCTTTGTTATCTGGCCGACGGCACCGAGCTGTGGCCCGGCGACCGGCTGGCGCGCGCACAGGCGCTGCAGTGGATGTTCTTCGAGCAGTACAGCCACGAGCCTTACATCGCGGTCGCGCGCTTCGTCCGCTTGTTCCTGAAGAAGCCCGACGATCCGCGCCTGCCCGAGCTGGAAAGGCGCGGCCATCACGCGCTCGGCGTGATGGAACGCCACCTCGCCCGTAACGATTTCTTCGTCGCCGGCAAGCTGACGATCGCCGACATCGCGCTGTTCGCATACACGCACTGCGCCGAAGACGCCGGCTTCGATCTCGGCAGCTACCCGGCGGTGCGCGCGTGGATCGACCGCTGTCTCGCACAGCCGGGCATGACGGCGATGCCTTCGCCGCAGTGACGGCCCGGCCGCGAGAATCCGCGAATGAGCGCACTGCTCGAACACTTCCGCAACCTCGCTCGCGCCAACCGGCTCGCGAACCGGCGCCTGCACGTTGCCTGCCTGCAACTGACCGATGCGGAGTTCAAGGCGCCGCGCACGAGCTTTTTTCCGAGCCTGTGGGCCACGCTCAATCACATCCTGATCGTCGACTGGTACTACGTCGCCGCGCTGTATCGCGAGGCGGACATGCGCGACGCCTTCGCTTCCGACACGCCTTTCGACCGGATGACCGATCTGGCCGAAGCGCAGCGCATGTCGGACGAGCGGCTGATCGCGTGGTGCGACGGCGCCGACGAGGCGCGGCTCGACGCGCAGGTCGAGATGGACCGCGGCGACCACGTGCAGCGCGACCTTGCGCGCCACGTGCTGATGCACCTGCTGACGCACCAGATCCATCATCGCGGCCAGGCGCACGCGATGCTCGCCGGCACGCGCATCAAGCCGCCGCAGCTCGACGAGTTCGCGATGCCGTCCGACGCGAAATTCCGCGTCGCCGATCTCGCCTCGCTCGGCTGGAGCGAAGCGGATCTGTTCCGCGGTTGAAGCGGCCGCGCGAGCGATCGCCCCGCGCTACGGACCTTCCAGCAAATGGCTCACAGCCATTTGCTGCGCGAACCCCCCTCTCCGCTGGCGGGAGAGGGGCGGGGGTGAGGGGGCTGAGCGTTCAATCTGCCATCGACGATCTGAACGCTCAGTTACCCCGCGCTCGCGGCAGGCCGATCACCGTGCCTTCGCGCCGCTGATCGGCGCCGCCATACTGCTTGCCGGTCTGCAGATCGACGACCACGCCCTGCACCGAACCGATCGTCGCCGCGCAGCCGTTCGCTCCGGCCGCGCCGAGGCCGAGATGGCCGAGCGCGCGCAGGCGGTCCTGCGTCGCGATCGAGAAGCGCGGCTGCATGAACGGTTCGGTTCCTTCGCACGACACGGTGCCCGCGGCGCTCGTCACCGACAGTCGCGGCGCGTCGATGGCCTGCTGGATCGTCATGCCGTGATCGATCAGGTTCAGCGTCACGTTCAGCACCGAGTTGATGATCGTCGCGCCGCCGGGGGAACCGAACGCGGCGAAAGGTTCATCGCCCTTGAACAGGATCGTCGGCGACATGCTCGAGCGCGGCCGCTTGAACGGCGCCACGTCGTTCGCGCCCGGGTTGCCGGTCGCCGGGTTGAACGCCGGGACGAAGTTGAAGTCCGTGAGCTCGTTGTTCAGCAGGAACCCGTAGCCCGGCACGGTGATGCCGGTGCCCCAGGTGTTCTCGATCGTCGTCGTGTAGGAAACGACGTTGCCGTGCTTGTCGACGATCGAGAAGTGGGTCGTGTGCACGCCCTTTTCCGGCTCGAACGGAATCGCCGCGAGCCGCACGCGCGTGTCGAGGCCCGCGACGTCGTAAGGCAACGGGTTGCCCGCGGCCGGCGTGGTCATGCGACTTCCCAGATTGATCAGGCCCGCGCGGGTCGCGACGTAAGCCGGGCTCAACAGGCCTTTCTTCGGCACGTGCACGAAATCCTCGTCGCCCATCCAGACGGCGCGATCGGCGAACGCGAGCCGCATCGCCTCGATCATCACATGCAGCGTGTTCGGCCCGCCGAAGCCGAAGCCCAGTCCGCTCGACGAGATCGGGAATCCTTCGAGCATCTTCAGAATCTGGATCACCGTCAGCCCGCCCGAAGACGGCGGCGGCATGCCGGCGACCGTCCAGCCGCGGTAGCTGCCGACGATCGGCTGCCGGATCGCGACGCGGTACGCGTCGAGGTCCGCGAGCGTCATGCGGCCGACGCCGACCGCCGCCGGTGCAGTGCGCGAGCGCTTCTGCGCCTCGACGATCGCCGCGGCGATCTCGCCGCGATAGAAAACGTCCGGCCCATGCGCGGCGATCAGCTTGAACGTCCTGGCGAGATCGGGCTGCACGAGGAGCGCGCCTTCGGCGAGCGGCACGCCGCCGGGGCGGAAGATCGCCGCGGTTTCGGGTTGCAGCGACGTGCGGCCGCCGTCGGCGGCGATGTTGGCGGCGAGGAAGCGGTTGATGCGGAAACCCTTCTCCGCCAGTTCGATCGCCGGCGCGAGCGTCTGCGCGGGCGACATCGTTCCCCAGTTGCGTAGCGCGGTGTCCACGCCGAGCAGCGTGCCCGGCACACCGACCGAAAGCCCGCTGGTCGAAGCGATCGCGAACGAAAGCGCCGTGCCGCCCGGCGAGAACATGTCGGGCGTCGCCGCCGCCGGCGCGCGCTCGCGCGAGTCGACGACGAAGGTCTCGCCGGTCTTGGCGAGGTGGATCATCATGAAGCCGCCACCGCCGATGCCCGAGAACTGCGGTTCGACGACGTTGAGCGCGAACTGGATCGCCGCCGCGGCGTCGATCGCGTTGCCGCCCGCCTCGAGCATCCTCGCGCCCGCCTCAGCGGCGAGCGGATGCGACACCGCCACGACGCCCTGCCGCGCCGCCTTGCCGGTCCACGGCGGCGGGCCGTTGCCTTGCGCCTGCGGTGGCAGCGTGTTGCCCGGCGGCACGCCGGGGGTTTCGAGCGCTTCGTCGGCCGACAGTGCCGGCGCAAACAGCAGCCCGGCGGCAAGCGCCAACGGGCCGAGCGAACTGTGCAACGCGCGATGCATCGTTATCCCCCAAGTGTCGTGTCCGATACTCCCCGGCCGCATCCGCGCACAGCCAGGCCCGGGTGACGTATACGCTGCGGACGCGCGACCGACAATCGCGCGGGCTTGGCCCGCGTCTTCCCGCAGCGTCCCGCCGCGCACGACTTGGCTCTACCATTCGCTCTGCTTGACGCAAACGTCAACTTCGCGCCGCGCCCGCCGATGACCGTCCTCGACACCAAGCTCAACACGCGTTCGCCCGAATTCCGCGCCTCCGAAGAGGCGATGCGCGGGCTGGTCGCCGACCTCAAGGACAAGATCGCCAAGATCGCGGCCGGCGGCGGAGAGGAGGCACGCGCCAAGCATCTGGCGCGCGGCAAGCTCCTGCCGCGCGACCGCGTGACGCTGCTGCTCGACCCGGGAACGCCGTTCCTCGAGTTGTCGCAGCTCGCCGCTTACGGCATGTACAAGGACGAAGCGCCGAGCGCGGGGATCATCACAGGCGTGGGCCGCGTCTCGGGCCGCGAGTGCGTGATCGTGTGCAACGACGCGACGGTCAAGGGCGGCACGTACTTCCCGATGACCGTCAAGAAGCACCTGCGCGCGCAGGAGATCGCGCGCGAAAACCGGCTGCCGTGCATCTATCTCGTCGACTCCGGCGGCGCGAATCTGCCGAACCAGGACGAGGTGTTCCCGGACCGCGAGCACTTCGGCCGCATCTTCTACAACCAGGCGACGCTGTCGGCCGCGGGAATCCCGCAGATCGCGGTCGTGATGGGCTCGTGCACCGCAGGCGGCGCCTACGTGCCGGCGATGAGCGACGAGTCGATCATCGTGAAGAACCAGGGAACGATCTTCCTCGGCGGCCCGCCGCTGGTCAAAGCCGCGATCGGCGAAGTCGTCAGCGCCGAGGAACTGGGCGGCGGCGACGTGCACACGCGGCTGTCGGGCGTGGCCGACCATCTCGCGATCAACGATGCGCACGCGCTCGCGCTCGCGCGCCGCATCGTCGCGACGACCAACTACGTGAAGCCCGCGCCGCTGCAGTTGCGCGAGCCGCGCGAGCCGAAGTACGACCCCGCCGAGCTGTACGGCATCGTCCCGACCGACGTGCGCAAGCCCTACGACGTGCACGAGGTGATCGCGCGCATCGTCGACGCCTCCGAGTTCGACGAGTGGAAGGCCCGGTACGGCACGACGCTCGTCACCGGCTTCGCGTGGATCCACGGCATCCCCGTCGGCATCGTCGCCAACAACGGGATCCTGTTCTCCGAGAGCGCGCAGAAGGGCGCGCACTTCATCGAGCTGTGCTGCCAGCGCAAGGTGCCGCTCGTGTTCCTGCAGAACATCAGCGGCTTCATGGTCGGCAAGAAGTACGAGAACGAAGGCATCGCGCGCCACGGCGCCAAGATGGTCACCGCGGTCGCGTGCGCGAACGTGCCGAAGTTCACGCTGATCATCGGCGGCAGCTTCGGCGCCGGCAACTACGGCATGTGCGGGCGCGCGTATTCGCCGCGCTTCCTGTGGATGTGGCCGAACGCGCGCATCAGCGTGATGGGCGGCGAGCAGGCGGCCAGCGTGCTCGCGCAGGTCAGGCGCGACGCGATCGAAGCCAAGGGCGGCACCTGGAGCGCCGAGGAGGAAGCCAAGTTCAAGGCGCCGATCCTCGCGCAGTACGAACACCAGGGCCACCCGTACTACGCGAGCGCGCGGCTGTGGGACGACGGCGTGATCGACCCGCTCGACACGCGGATGACGCTCGCGCTCGGCCTGTCGGCGGCGCTGAACGCACCGATTCCGGACACGAAGTTCGGCGTGTTCAGGATGTAGGTCGATCGTGATCGACACCGTCTACACGACCCCCGAACACGCCGAACTGCGCCGCCAGGTCGCGCGCTTCGTCGAGCGCGAGGTCGAGCCGAACGCGCTCGCATGGGACGAGGCGGGTTTCGTTCCGCGCGAGGTGCTGCGCAAGATGGGCGCGCTCGGCTGGCTCGGTTTGACCGTGCCGGCGGCCGACGGCGGGGCGGGTGCGGATCGCGTGACCAACGTCGTCTTCCAGGAAGCGCTCGCACGCTGCACGTCGGGCGGTTTCGTCGTCACCGTGCTCGTGCACACCGACATGGCGGGGCCGCATCTGGTGCATGCCGGAAACGAAGCGCAGAAGCGGCGCTGGCTGCCGGGCATGCTGTCGGGCGAGCTCGTCACCGCGATCGCGGTAACCGAAGCCGACGCCGGCTCCGACGTCGCGTCGATCCGCACGCGCGCGGTACGAGACGGCGAGCACTACGTGCTCGACGGCACGAAGATGTTCATCACCAATGGCGTGCACGCGGATCTCGTGTTCGTCGCCGCGCGCACGGATCCGCAAGCCAAGGGCTCGCGCGGGATCTCGATCCTCGCGGTCGAGCGCGGAACACCGGGTTTGCGCGTCGGCCGTGCGCTGAAGAAGCAGGGCTGGCTCGCTTCGGACACCGCCGAGCTGGTGTTCGAGAACTGCCGCGTTCCGGTCGCGAACCGGCTCGGCGAGGAGAACGCGGGCTTCTGCGCGATCATGCGCAACTTCCAGACCGAGCGCATCGCGCTCGCGGCGATGGCGGTCGGGCACTGCGCAACCGCGCTGGATCTCACGCTGCGCTACGTGCAGGCGCGCAAGGCCTTCGGCTCGACGCTGTGGGACAAGCAGGCGATCCGCCAGCGGCTTGCGCTGCTCGCCGCGAAGACGGCCGCGGCGCGGACCTTTCTGTACCACTGCGCGTGGCTCGCCGATCAGGGGCACGATGCGGTGCGCGAAGTGTCGATGCTGAAAGCCTTGACCGGAGAGCTCGCCAACGAAGTCGTGTATACGTGCCAGCAGTTTCACGGCGGCTTCGGCTACATGCGCGACGCCGCGATCGAGCGGCTCGTGCGCGACGCGCGCATCCTGGCGATCGGCGGCGGCGCGACCGAGGTAATGCTCGAAGAAGTCGCGAAACGGATGGGCGGGGCGGATTGAACGCCGTCCCGCAATCAACACGCAGGGGAAGTCATGGACTACGAAACACTCGAACTCAGCATCAATCACCGCGTCGCGGTGCTCTGGCTCGCCCGCGAGAAGGTGCGCAACGCATTCAACGAAACGATGATCGCGGAGCTCACGCGCGCGTTCTCGACGCTCGGCGCAGACGCCGGCGTGCGCGCGATCGTGCTCGCGGCGAAGGGCCCCGCCTTCTGCGCGGGCGCGGACCTGGACTGGATGCGGCGGATGGCCGGCTACTCGCACGAGGACAACCGGCGCGACGCGCTCGCGCTCGCCAACATGCTGCGCACGATCGACGCGTGTCCGAAGCCGGTGATCGCCCGAGTGCACGGCGACGCGTACGCCGGCGGCATGGGGCTCGTCGCGGTGGCCGATGTCGCGATCGCCGCGCTGCCGGCGAACTTCTGCCTGAGCGAAACGAAGCTTGGGCTGATTCCCGCGACGATCGGCCCGTACGTGATCCGCGCGATCGGCGCGCGCGCCGCGCGGCGTTACTTCCTCACTGCCGAGCGATTCGATTCGGGCGAGGCGTTCCGTCTCGGCCTGGTCCACAACATCACGCCGCCCGATCAGCTCGACATCACGATCAACGAGCTCCTCGGCGCGCTGATGCATACGAGCATCCACGCGGTCGGCGAGGCGAAAAAGCTCGTTCGCGACCTGGCGGGCCGACCGATCGACGACGCACTGGTGGCCGACACGGCGGAACGCATCGCCGCGATCCGCGCCTCGGACGACGGGCGCGAAGGGGTGCGCGCCTTCCTCGACAAGCGCAAGCCGCGCTGGCTCGCCGAGTACGAGGCCGAGATGGCCGCCGAGCAGGGCGACGACGAGGAAATGTGAACGGCGAGTACGCGCGGCCCGACGCAATGCACCCGACCGAACTGCGCGCCGACGAGCGCGCCGAAGCCGAAGCGGCACCCGCGCCGCGGCGCGCCGGGTTGGCGCGCGAGCTGCTGACGCTGACGCACACGATCGGCGTGGCGGGCTGGCACGTTTGGCACGAAGGCGACGGCCGCGCCTTCGTGCTCGCTGCCCTCGGCCGCTGCTTCATCGAGCGGCGGATCTCGTTCAACCTGCCGCTGCTATGGCGGCTGCGCAAGCTGTGGCGCGAGGGGGCGACCGCGCTCGATCCGCGCGCGCTGCGGCTCGCGCTGTGGCTCGACGAGCGCGTCGTGTTGCGCGGCGCTCGCATCGACGTGCATCTGGCGCCGCCGGCCGCGCAACCGAAGGCGTTCGGCCTGGGCCTGCGCACCTTGCGCGAGCGCGGCCCTGAAGCGGAAGCGCCGGCGCGCGTGTTCGGGCTCGCGTCGGACAGCCACGAACGCTTTCGGCTGATGGCGCGCGATCTCGGGGCCGTGCCGAAGGGCAGCGCGCTCAAACTGCTGGTCGAAGCGAGGCACCAGGGCGTGCCGCCTTCGTTGCGCACGCGGTTCCCGCTGCGCGTCGATCTGCGGCTGCATGCAGAGGAGGACTACGTGACGCTGATTCACGCGCGCACGGTCGAGGCTCGCCTGCCGGCTTCCGAGCGTTGAGCCGGGGGCGATACGTGGAACGCTCGGCCCCTTACCCCGGACCTCTCCCCGTGTCCGTGGAAGAGGGAGATGAATCGAGGCGCGCCTCGCGGGAGCGGAGGCAGATGTTCAGCAAGATCCTCATTGCCAACCGCGGCGACAATCGGCCACCGGCCGATTGCGGCGCAGGCTCAACGCGCGCAGCGCGTTTGCCGGAGCCAAATCGCCGTGCGCGCGCAGCGCGCGGCGATTGAGCCGCGGAGATAACCATGTTCAGCAAGATCCTCATTGCCAACCGCGGCGACAATCGGCCACTGGCCGATTGCGGCGCAGGCTTAACGCGCGCAGCGCGTTTGCCGGAGCCAAATCGCCGTGCGCGCGCAGCGCGCGGCG